>Ga0209383_1000134_pt1 | contig 52416 bp, 50 predicted proteins | sample CoawatmetaG02DNA_FD_187510 | JGI IMG/M metagenome (GOLD analysis project Ga0209383, IMG submission 187510) | Marine microbial communities from the West Antarctic Peninsula - Coastal water metaG029-DNA (SPAdes) (version 2) | ecosystem: Environmental > Aquatic > Marine > Coastal ...
TTGTATTTTTTAGGTTACTAATAGACTTAAGTAGTTCTTGAAATTGGCTCTCTGATGTGGATTTTTCAAGAGTGACAGGATGAAATGTAATCAAAATGTTTTTATCACCAAGTTTAAAGTTTATAGCATCTTCAAAATCAGCTTTGGATAACAACTTTAACTTATTAATATTATCAATCCCTAAACCTCCAACATTAAAAACCCTTTCTGGCTGCTCTCCTAACTGAATAATTCTATTTCTATACTCATCAGTTGCAGCAAAATGCAGGTGGCTCATTTTGGTAACTGAGTGTCTGATTGATTCATCTATTAAGCATTCAGTAGCTTCCCCACCATGTAAATGTGCTACAGGAATCCTTGCAATCATCGCCACACTTACAGCTGAAAATATTTCAAAACGATCACCCAAAACTACTATTAATTCAGGTTTTAAATCATTAAATACATCTGCAAATCCAATTATTCCTATTCCCATTGATTTACTAATAGCTACTTCAGTATCGGATGTAAGTGATATATCTACTTTATGATCGATGGTAAAACCATCTTTTTCAATTTCCTTATAGGTGTTACCAAATTCTTCGGATAGATGCATACCAGTGACAACAAGTTGCAATTCTATAGCATCATCATCATTAATTTCTTTCATTAGCCAATAAAGAAGGCCATATTCTGCTCTTGATCCAGTAATAACACAGATTTTTCTTTTTTTCATATTAGCTCATCTGTATTATAATTTTTTCTTGCAGTAGAGCCAATAACTTCATCCCACCTCATTGGATTAATACCATTTCCTGGCCTCTTCACAGAAATATTTTTTTCAGTTAATAAATCACCTTGTTTAATCTCTTTATTGGCAACTATAGATTTTCTAACAACACTGATATTAAGCCCCTCACTTCTTGAGGGTTTCTTTTCATCGCTACCTAATGCAATTTCAATATTTCTAATTGCTAAAACCATAGACTTAAGTTCTTTAGGTTCTAATGAAGCGGCATGGTCTGGACCAGCCATAGATTGATCTAATGTAAAATGTTTTTCAATAATGCTAGCACCCATTGCCACTGCAGCTATATCTACTTCAATTCCAAGTGTATGGTCGCTATAACCAACAGCAATATCGAACTCTCTTTGTATTGTAATCATAGCGTTGAGATTTACATCTTCCATTGGAGTTGGATACATTGTGTTTGCATGAAGGATTGTAATGCTTTCTTTATTAGATCCAGCTTCAATTAAAATATTTAACGCATTCTCAATCTCTTTTAATGTTGACATTCCAGTAGATAAGACCAATTTCTTATCTAATGAACCAATATGTCTTAAATAAGGCAAATTGGTAATTTCACCACTAGGAATTTTAAAAATCTGTAACCCTAGATTGTTTAAGAGATCAATACTGTCAAGATCAAATGGGGTTGATAGGAACATAATATTTTTTTCTTGACTATACTCCATTAACTCTATATGGGCATCCTTATCAAGCTCAAGCTTTTTAATCATGTCAAATTGTGACTCTAAAGCATCAGTAGTTCTTTTTTGATATTCAGCTTTTTCAGCATTTTTAGAGACTAGATTTTCAGTTTTAAACGTTTGAAACTTAATCGCATCAGCACCAGATTTAGCTGCAACTGCAATCAATTCCTTTGCTAATTTTATTGACCCATTATGATTGACCCCAGCTTCGGCAATAATAAAGACACTCACTTAACAATAACTCCTGCTTTGGCAAAAAAATTATCATCAATCCTAATATTTTCCTTGGTAACTACTCCGCTTCCAATAAAACTCCCATTGCCTACAATAACGCCCCCATTAATAACTACATTGGTAGAAATATGGCAATGATTTCCAATATTACTATCATGTTCAACTATTGACTTTGTATTAATTATGCAATTATCTCCAATTATAGCTCCAGCATTAATAACTACATCATGCATAATTACAGAGCCCTTTCCAATAGTTGCATGCTTTGAAAAATATGCTCTTGGTGAAATAATATTGGGCAATGTAAATCCTAGCTTTAAAACTGTATCATATAATTTAATTCTCTTCGATGGGCTTTGTATTTGTCCAATTGTTATGAGGGTATTTTTGCATTGTTTAACCAAACTCTTTAAATCGTTATCATTACCTATAACTTTATATCCAAGAACATCTTTTCCAAACAACTCTGGCTTGTCTATTACTCCAATAATCTTAAATCGGCCTTCCTGCTCTATAACATCAATAGCAGACTTACAATGCCCACCGCCTCCAATTAAAATAATATCTTTCACAATATCACACTACTAGGAATGTTAACAACACGACCTTCTAGCCACTCTGCATTCGTAAGATCTCCACATTGAGCTTTTTCAAACATAGGTAATTTATTCATTAAGGCCCAGATTGGGCGTGTCATAATGCCTTGCGAATTCATCTCGTCTAAGAATGAGTTCCTCTGATTTCTATTTTTAAGAATAATCGAATTAAGCCAGTAATTTGATTTAGCATTTTCTGGCTCAGTTACAAAATGAATGCCTTTATTTTTGAAAAATTCTTTATACATTATTGCTAAAGACCTTTTACTTTTCAAAAAACCCTCTAACTGCTCTAATTGTGCCACAATTAAAGCTGCATTTAAATTAGGCATACGATAATTATATCCAATCATATCATGAGTATACTCCCACTTGTGTGGCTCTTTAGCTGTAGTAGTAATGTGTTTAGCTTTCATTGCCAAATCTTTATTATTAGTCAGAATACAGCCACCACCGCCAGATGTTATTATCTTATTTCCATTAAAACTTATAATGCCTAGCTCACCAAAAACCCCAGTATGCTGGTCATTATACAAACTACCCAAAGATTCAGCAGAATCCTCGATTAAAGTTATATGGTTTTCTTTACATATTTTTTGAATTTCATCAATGCGGCAAGGATGTCCAAACGTATGCATTGGAACGCAGGCCTTAATGATATTTCCTGAAGTTATATTTACACATTGTTGATTCTTTACTTTAGTATTTGCCACTAGAAAATCCTGCAGTGCTTGTGGCGACATTCCCATTGTTTCTTTATCTACATCAACAAAAATCGGTACGGCATTACAATAACTAATTGCATTACAAGTAGCTACAAAGGTTATTGGTTGCGTAATAACCTCATCCCCATTTTTAACTCCTGAAATTAATAACGAGATATGAAGTGCCGAGGTTCCATTACTTGTTGCTACAGCATATTTAGCGCCAGAATAGTCTGCAATTTTACTTTCGAATTCATCAACAAATTTTCCAACTGATGATACAAATGTCGAGTCTATACATTCATTTAGATACTTCTTTTCATTACCTAAAAATCTTGGCTCATGAAGAGGTATGAACGAATCTGTTTTATATACAGATTTAATAAAATCGACTACCGGTTTGAATTGAGTATTAATCTTGTCGCTCATGAGGAATATTGTAGTATTTTTGATCTTCTGGATCCTGAATAACACCCTCTAGAATAATACGTTTAATCTCTTTAATACCATCAGGAACTCTCATAGTGATTTCAAAACCTAATTCACGTTTAATTTTATCGCTATTAACGCGATAATCACGAGGATCATCATTCTTATCAACATATTTAATTTTAGAGTCTGGGATTACCCTCTTTATCTCGTCAATTAACATTTGTTTTGTGTAATTTTCAGAAGTATCTCCAACATTAAATACATTATATGCAACCTTTTCTGTTGAAGAACGCAACACTGTAATAAAAGCATTGGAGAAGTCTTTTACATGGCAATATGGTCTCCAAAACTGCTCACCAAAAATGACTAATTCTCTACCTAAAGCTAAGTCTTTAGTAAATTCATTAACTGTTAAATCAAACCTCATTCTTGGAGAAAGTCCATATACAGTAGAAAATCTTAGAGATGTTGGAGAGAAGTTTGAATTTTTATCAATCTCATTAAGCATATACTTTTCAAACTTAACCTTTAATTCAGCATAAAGAGATACTGGAGCAAGAATAGAATTCTCATCAACATAAGATGCAGGGTCGTCCATTTTTCCATAATTACTGCAAGTAGATGCAAAGACAAATTTAGGTATGCCAATCTCTATACATTTATCTAGAAGCCACTTGGATGACTCCCAGTTAGTTTTTTCTGCAAGTTCAGATTGCATCTTGCAAGCTGGATCACCTACAATTGCAGCCAAATGAATAACTGCATCAAAATCATTATTCTTCAAAATTTTATTAAATTCATCCCAGTCGTTCACATCACATTTAATCAATTGAAAATTTTTATTATGCCAAATATCCAATAATGATTCACCACCAAACATTAATTTATCGATACAAGTTACAGAATATCCTTGAAAAAGAAGCTCCCTTAATAATCCAGACCCTACATAACCAGCGCCCCCAGTAACTAAAATGTGTTCCATTTATAACTCCTTATTTAAAATATATTGTTTTGGTCTTAAGTTGCAAGTCTTAATCATTCAGATTAACTGAATTAATTCTAGTTTCCTCATATAACAACTTTAAATTATCCTGCACTCTCTCCCTAACTTTGCCATCAGAAAGATTCGAGAAAACTTCACTTTTGATTTTGTCTTTTTTTTCTTTTGAAAGAACATAATTTTTTTCAATAAAAGTAGCAAACATTTCTTTTAATTCTTCAAAGGAATGACAATAGTAGTCTTGCATTGATTCTGGAAACCATCTTGATAAGCTATGCGTGTAGTTAATTCCATAATCTACTACTATAACATTCATGCCTGCAGAAACACACTCTTCAGCAAGAGAAGTAGGGTTTGCAATTATTAAACCAGCTCCAGCACATAAATGATATGATCTAAATTTTGAATCATATTCTAAATCTACACTAACATTTTTTAAGTTAGATATGCGATCAATAAGTTTTTGATGAAATTCACTCACTAACCAATCTACATTTTTTCCTCGAAAAATAAACTCTACATTAGGATAACTTATTGCTAGATTAAGAATTTCCTCCCTAAATCTAAAATCATTGGCCCAATTAACTACTGGATTAAATTTTCTTTGGCATTCATCATCAGTAAGAACAAAGTAGTCTAATACGATAACTCTTAGTTTTTCAACTTGACTCACTTTTTCAAAAAAATTATCTGTACGGATAAACCCCACAGGTATTGTCTCGCTGATTACAGACATATTATTTTTCTCCAAATAAGAAGATGTGAAATCTGATATGGTTAATTGAACATCTAGAATATATGGCCAACTATTAAGAAATGTAGATATAAATCTCTCCTGAAGAGCAACAGTTTTTATTTTATGATGCTCTAATGCAAGGGCTAGTCCTGATGGTAATAACATATCATAGCCGATAAGTGCAATGGATGATTCTTTATAGTTATTCAATGAGCTCTTATACAACTCAAAGATACAATACATTGTTACTAATGGAAATAATAATGTTATTTGATTAGAAAAACGCCATCTGTCTGTCCATCTGAGTTTAAATAGCAATTGAAATGAAAATTTAAGGACCTTGTATATACCTAACAGATTAAATCCTTTGAAGGATAGAGATCTATATTCAAAATCATCAACGCTAAGGTATTCCTTAATATATTGAATTTCAGGGTTGAGATCTGTTCTTGAATTAAAAGTTAAGTGCAATATATTGGAAGGATGAAATGGTGAATTTATATTCTTTGAATAAAAATTGTCTCTTGGTGGGTTGCCTTTTTCTCTACTAATAAAATATTCATCGAATAATAGAACATTATAATTATTTTGTAATAAGGAGTTATTATCTGTAATTAAATGTTGTTTTGAGCTATTACTGGTAATTTTAATAAGAAATGCCTTTAAAAATATAGCGATCTGTATTGTTACTCGTGTGAATAAAGAAATAATAAATCTTGAATAGCAAAAAAAATGAAAAACTCTAATATTTGCTCTCTTCCAAAAAAACTTTTCTGCTATCTTCATAGATGTAAAGTTAATTATGGTTGCATCTCTATATTCTGATGTCTCTAACCAGTAAGTAATTTTGTGCTGAAGGCACTGAGGTGTAAGATAATTATGCAAATAGACTTTACATTTTTGAATTATTTTTTTATTATTTAGATAAGATGCACTCATAAAGCTATTTAAGTATTCATCTTCGAATAATTGATTGATATGATCCTTTAGTATCCCCCTATAGTCTCCATTTATCACATCAGGCTGTATTTGATTTATGGTATAGTCCATAAATATCATATCTCTACTAATTGAAAAAAATCTCTGAAATTTTTTTATAATAAAAGATTTTTCACATGATGTTATAAGAACTTTCCACCCTATTTTTTTTACTACAAATAAAAAAAATAGAGACAAAAGTGATAACTTTTGAAATACAAAAATTAATTGCATTTCAGTTTACTAATAATAAGAATATCATCAAGCTTATCCAATTAAATCCCATGTAATTGGCTGTCCCTTTTTTGCAGAATTTTTAATTTTTTTACCAATAAAATGATTATAGTATTTGGGAGGCAAGCCTCCTCCTGGCCTTATAATTCTTAGGTTGTCTTTGGTAAAAATCTCCCCAGCCTTCATATCTTCTGAAATATAAAGTGAGCGCCTAAAGACTTTTGATTTTTCTTCACTATCTGTTCCTCCATAAACTACAGAGCCTAGAGACTTCCATGCTATTTCAGTTTCTATGACTAACGACTTTAACTCATTTGGCTCTAATGAGAATGCACTATCCACTCCTCCATCTGCTCTTGATAAAGTGAAGTGCTTTTCTATCACTGAAGCACCTAGTGCTACTGCGGCTAATGCAACGCCAATTCCATTTGAATGATCAGAAAGACCAACCTCACAATCGAAAAGTTCTCTCATATGAGGAATAGTTAACACGTTACTATTTTCTGCTGAAGAAGGATAGGCACTTGTACATTTCAATAAAATAATATCTTTACAACCTGCATCTCTTGCAGTGGTAACTGCCTCATCTAGTTCTGCTATAGATGCCATCCCTGTTGAGATAATCAAGGGCTTTCCAGTTGATGCTACTTTATGTATTAGTTGCAAATAGTTGTTCTCAAAAGATGCAATTTTATAAGCTGGCACATTTAATTCCTCAAGAAAATCAACAGCATTCTCATCAAATGGCGAGCTAAAGCAGATCATTCCTAATTCATTAGCTCGTTTCATGATCGGTTTATGCCACTCCCATGGAGTACTAGCCTTTTTGTATAGATCATACAAACTTTTTCCTTTCCAGAGACTTTCATGGCCTATAAAAAACTTCCCATCTTTTATATTCAATGTCATTGAATCTGCAGTATAAGTTTGTAACTTCAACGCATGGGCGCCTGATTTTGCTGCAGCCTCAACAATTTCCAGAGCCCTATCAAGAGATTGATTATGATTCCCAGACATCTCTGCAATAATAAATGGCTTATTACCATTACCAATTAAAATATCTTGTATTTTTATTCCCATAACTTTCTATCTATTGTATTAATCTTTAAATTCAATTTTTATTTATTTACTAATAGAATTACATTCAGATACTAATTCAAACTTTTTAAGTTTATTAATGATTGGAACTAACTCCCAAAATGGTTTATCGATTAACTCAGCTATTTCTAGTAAATTAATAGTGCCATCACAATATGTAAGCATGTTCATCATAGTCTCTACTTGCTTGCGTGTATTCTTCGTACTGAGTGTTGGATACAAACCACGCTTTCCTAATTGTGGCTCACATAACATCATTGATTTATAAAATTTATTTTCTTCAATTACTGATATAGCTCTTTTTATAGCCTTAAATCCACCCTCTAAACCTTTTTCTGTAACCAGATTTAAATTATCTAAAGAAGAGTGGTACTCAGGATATTCGCCATATTTACTGCGCATAATTGTTGCAATTGGAAGATCTATACCTGGAGCGCAGTATTGCCTCTCATCACTTCCTCTATCGGTCCATTTATAGCGTAAAAAATTAGCATCAGTATGCTTTAGCACATGCAGAGAAACTTTATCAGAAAGTGTATCTCCATCACGAGATGGTAGATAAGAATAGCACCTTTCATCTCCAATGCAGGTAATGTTGAATCCCGCTATTACATTTTTTTTAAGATGCTCAAAATGCTTACTTAGATACAAAATTGATCCAATTGTCTCTGGAATATATATTATTCTATAAGTATATTCCAAGTCTTTTAGAGAAGATAGCCACTTAACTATGGCTGTTGTAACTACAGGCCCAGATAACTCATTATTAGCCATTGATGGATGGCATACATATGTAGAAAGAAAGACCTCTTTACTTGATTTACCAGGAATGATAATTTCACCATAGTTCATCACCCCTGTCTTTATTTCAGAATCTATAACAACATGGTAATTGCCTTTTTTTAAATTCAGGTGTTGCTCATAAGAAAGACAAAAACCCCATCTCTTTTTATAATATGATGTAATATAAGGAACTGCTGATGGCTGTTCTGGAAGGGAATAAAGAAACTCATTCAACTGATCTAAATTCATCCACTCATCTACTGGCTCTGAGTAACCCATTAAATGAAGATTATTTTTTTGAAAGTCAACAATTTTTTTTCCAGACTCATCTTCTATGTAAGCATCTCGAATTGTCCATTCATCGGGAACAACCCAATCAAATGCTTTAGTTCCAGAAGGAACTTCATGGATTACTAAATCTGGCAATATTTTACGAAAGTATTTTAATGTGCCACGTACCCCTTCTCCAGTAATACTCCTACAAAGTGGGAACAAGTCCTTCATCCATTGATACATTTGTGTTGATGAACTATTCATTAAAATTAGTTATATTGATGATCATTGATTTTTCATTTCCAAAAAAAATATTACATTTAAAGTTCTGAGAAAGGTCTTATCATAATATTTTGATTTTCCTACTTTAATAAGTATCCAGGCTCTTTTTTGAGCTTATTCTCTAACCAGTCACATAAAGTTACTATTGAAACTGCTTTTGTCATTGAATACCCAAAAGGAGACTGTAAAATAATTTTATCCTTAATTAAATCTTCCCCTAATTTTAAGTATCTTTCTTTAATTGGAAAAGAATAATTTAAGTCACTTTTACCATTCTCATTATTATATTCATTATTGGTCATAAAACGGACTAGCTGAACGACAGCTTCTTTGCTATTTTGAGGACTTTTAAATGCCTTACGATATCGATATGGAACTGCCATTTTTTCCTCAACATAATGCAAAAATGTAGACCGAAATACTACATCATTATGGGCACCCCCTAATAAAACTATCTTCCCAGGCATATCTTGACTCAAGTGGTACATTTGATCAAATACAGAGCCATCACCAAAACAAGTCCACTTAGTTTGGTCAAGAGTAAGCGCTTTCTCTACTCTTTTATCAGAAGTTTGATCCATTACTGAAATAGAAAAATTTGGATTGGAGTTGCGTTTAAAACGCTTATCTTTCCATGCAACTTTTCCATATGCTCCCATGTCTGGACATTCAGAGATCAATGGATCAAAAACTTCTGAATTACACCAACTATAAGTAAAAGATGGTATTACAAGAGCACCCTTTGGAAGTACTTGAGAAAATGCTTCAGTGATTGTCTCAACACCTTCCTTAATCATACCTAAACCTAGGACGCCAGAATGAAGCCAAACTATACTATCTTCTGAAATGCACATATCTTCTTGCAAATGTTCTACTAAGTTTTCTAAGGTAGTTTTAAACATCAGGGTCTTTGAGAAGATTCAATTCTACTACGCCATGATTCTTCAGAAAATAAAACTTCACCCAACCACACTCTGAAGAGCCAGATTTTTCCAACTTTGTTACTGGAAAGCCTAGTCTCTTGTCTTTAATGAAGCTCTCTATTTTTTGCATCGTTGTTAGATCTGGAATGTTATAACAGAAATGGTAGAATCCAGGTTTAATATTAGCTACACGCCCTTCTTGGACAATGTACTCTCGATACATACCTAACTCATCATCCATCACGAAGGATACATGAGTGCCTTGAGTCACATCTTCATGGAAAAAGACACCTTTTTTCTCCAAAATGACTCTTTGATCATTAGTGATAATAATGCCAACATGGTGTTTTTCTAATTTATCAAACACTCTAGATTATTAAAGATTAATAACATTTTTATAAAATTACTTGATAGTCAACATACCTATTCCATACTGCAATCTATAGCCTCGCTCTACAAAGGTTTGCATACTGTAATTTCCAGTAGCTTCCAACTCTTTCCAAAACTTATTAATACCCCTCCAATCAGGACAATCAACATCATGAAAACCAATCACTCCACCCCTCTCTAAGAATGGTTTAAAATTTTCAAAATCTTTTTTTACATATTCATATTCATGATTAGCATCGATAAAAATTAAATCATATTTACCTAGCTTATCTACTAAATCAATCACTCGCTTTGAAGTTGAGTCTCCTATTGCCAATGTTAAGTTTTTATGCCTGAGGTTAGCATGTAATGCTCCTGTATTGATATGGCTACTGAAATTATCCAATCCCACAATATGTTCAAAATTAAAAAACTTATGAAGCAAGGAATTATTTTGGCCTGCAGAAAAGCCTACCTCTAAAAAATTTCGTATCTTAAAGCCAGTATCAATTTCATGCTTTTTTAACGCAAAGATAAAATCTGCAAGCTCCCACGGACTTTGCATAACATGCAAATGAGTACCATCATACATACGATGGCCACCAATTTCGACATTGGTTTGATGCCTAATAAACTCAATGAGCTCTTGCTTATAATCATCTGTTAATTCAAATCTTTCATATAAATATTTAGTATGTTTTTCCATTATCTTCCTTAAAAGTTAAAAATTAAAAGTTATTTCTTTGAAATTAATTCCAATAGTGATGAGTGAATTGATGCATCTGAACTCATTATCACCTTAGATTCCATGACACTTATTGTTTCACCACTAAATCCTGTAATTTTTCCACCAGCCCCTCTAACTAAAGCCATACCTGCAGCAATATCATAACTCATCGTATTATTCCAAATACGAGCATTAACTCTCCCTGTAGCAATCAAGGCAGCATCTGCAACTGCACTTCCAGTTATTCTTGTTGTAAAGGCTTCATGTGTGAGCCTTTCATAGATTGAGGATGCCTCCTCTCCAAACTTATAGAACTGGTTATCATAACAAACCAAAGCTTTATTCAAATTACGAGGTACAGTTGATACTCTTTGCCATCCCTCTTTCAATTTAATCATTGTAGGCAAATTAGTGCCTTCATTTTTTAAAAGTATCCCCATACATGGTAAGTAAATAACTCCACCAATTGGATAGTTATCTTTATCTAATATACCAATGGATAACCCCCAATATGGAACACCAAAGTAAAAGTTATGAGTACCATCTAATGGGTCAATGATATATTTTAAAGTAGAGGTATCTGCTTCTAATTCATGAAGATTATCACTTTCCTCTGAATAAATTTTAGCCTTTGGTTTTTCAGATAAGATGGCATCAATAATTATTTTTTGACACATAATATCTTCACGTATCACAAGTTCGCGTGGTGATTTTTCCTCCAAATAAGCCGTTTTTATTCCCAGAACAAGATTATCATTTCGCACTTTGAATGACTCTAACGCCCTTTCTCCAGCGGTCTCTAAAGCACGAACCAAAAAATTAAGATTCATTTAATACCTTTTATACGTAAATTAATTTTCACAAATATGATTCATCAAGTCAAAGTACCTATTCACTGAGTTCTCATTATCAAAGTAAGCTGGTAAGTAAATAGAATTATTTATCACCTTAATATTTTCCTTAATAAACACAGAACTAAAAGTAGTACAGTTATAGACTTCTGGACCTATATCTACATCATCCATACCATATAACCCTTTTAAGTCTCCTTCATTAATAGATTGCTCTAAATCATTAATTAGATCAGCCCGAGTTGGGCATTGATCTAAATGAAAGCGGAAATCAATCATAGATACTCCTGTATAAGGCACAACAGTATAGTTGACAACGAAGTTTTTTTCTCCAAGGAATGGAAGAAGTTCTGGTCCAGATTTTTCCAAGGTACAGAACTTACGATTCAGAGTATTGTTATCTGAAAGGCAATATTCCTGAATGTTATGAATCACATTTACATCAGAATCTAAGATGCCATATTTTTTCTGCATATATGCACTAAGTGGAACGTATGCATTCACGGTACATGAGCCATATGATATGACTTTGTGATCTTCAGGTTGGTATTCCTGCTCATTAAAACCATACACAAGGACTTTATCACAATCCCATGAAGTGGCAGAGATTGCAACCAATTTAGTATTTCCAGTTAAGAACCCTTTACAATCCTTCTTAATAGTATTCTTACCAGAACATTCTAGGAAGTAATCAGGCTTACCAACCCATGGAATATCATCTTTAGAACAGTTACTATATTCGATTTCATGCACCTTCCCATCAGCTGAAATGAATCTAATCATATTGCCAATTTTTTTTATCTTATATTTATTAAATACTACAGCCACATCTTGAGTAATCATTTCATAAGCATCATCAATTGTTAAGAAATCATCATTAATGAAATCAATCCTAAAATTGACCTCACTTGAGCGATCTAGCCAATACTTGATTAGATGAAGACCAAATCGTCCAAAGCCGTTAATGCCTGTAATTTTTTTCATAATATTTCCTTTCATAATTAAACTTTAAATATTTATTTCTTCTCTCACCTTTCGTCGTATTAACTTTTTAGATGGTGTTTTAGGCAATGATTCCCAGAAAAAAACTTTGTTGGGAACTTTATAATTAGAAAGCTTCTGTTTACAGCAATCTTTTATTTCTCGTGTAAGTTGAGCCTCTTCTGGAGCATCTTCAGTTTTAACTATTACTGCAATAATCTCTTCGCCATGTATTTTACTGAATTTTCCAACTACAACACATTCTGCAACAAAAGGATGTAAATAGATTGCTTCTTCAACCTCCATTGGGATAATATTGATCCCTCCCTTAATAATAAGATCTTTTTTTCTGTCAGTAAAGTAAAACTTGTTCTTCTTTTTCTTTCCAAGATCTCCAGTACGAAACCATCCATCATTAATAACCTCTTTATAAAGGAGTTCATTTTGATAGTATCCAATAAAGATATTTTCACCTTTAAGCAATATCTCTCCATCTTCATCAATTCTGCATTCATTAACGTCTAAAGGGGTGCCAATTGTACCTGGTATCCAGTCAGGCTCTCTGGGATCATCAATATGGGAGGGCCCAGTTTCAGAAAGACCATATAAATTAGCCACTTTTATTCCATACTTTTCCATAAATTCTATTTGACTAGTTAAGGGCAGCGTTGAGGAACCACATCCAATAAATTGAAGTTGAGATAAATCGATACCCTCATTATTCATACGAAGTTTATTTAGCATCAAAAGTACTGTGGGAACTATTTGAGTATAGGTGATCTTATGCTCAGACAACACCACGAAAAAGTTTTGACGAAGCTGCTCAAAACCTTTAGAGATAATAAGATTACAACCAACCATCAGCGCTGGCAAAATGTTATAGTTAATCGAAGCGGTATGTCCAAAAGGCAAAAAGGCAAATTGTTTATCTTTATTCGAAAATTTAAAGCCCCTTATTATGCTTGCTATTAAACTAGTCATATTCTTATGCGAATAAATGACTCCTTTAGGATTACCAGTAGTACCTGATGAGTAATAAAGAGCGGCAGCTTGATCTTCCATAATAATTGGCCTCTTATAGTTTTTATAACTGGCTTGCTTCTCATATACTTTTAGAACGTTGTATTTAGCCCCTAGCTTTTGATTAATATCCTCCCTATCAGTTATAATTGCTTTAGGTTTTACGTAGGCTAAAATCTTATCTAGCTCCTGAATTTGCACAAAATATGGAACTGGACTAAAGACCCAGCCACCTATCATAGATGCAAGGAAATACTCAACCCAAGCACAGGAATTAGTTAGAATTACAGTCAATCGCTCACCCTCCTTAAGCTCAAGACCTGCTGCAAGTCCCATAGCATTTTCATATACTTGAGCATAACTTTTTTTAACACCTGTCTCAACCTCTAACACACCATTATTTGATAATAAGTGTTCAGCAAAATAGTCTGCAATTGTTACTTTTTTTGGCATTTTTTTATTTCATCCATTATTTGAGTCACACTTCCAAAATTATCAATGTTTTCCTGAGAAATATAAATTCCAAATTCATCTTCGATATTAGATAGAATTGATAAATAAGCCATAGAATCCCAATCAGAAAAGTTTTCTTGAGCGGCATCTGAGGGTACTTCTTCAATAGCTAGATTGAGAACTTCAGCAATAATTAACTTGATACGGTGTAATGTATTTTGATTATTTTTCATAAATATTTCAGATGAGCTTTTAATGAAGTATATTTGGAGAAACCTCCAAATGATAAGTGTATACCTGTTGATTATATTTAAGAGATTTGGCAACTTCATTAAACCCAACCTTCTCAAAAATTTTTCGTGAAGAAAGATTACTTTCTTTTACCTCAGCAATTACTGTAAATGACTGATGATTTCGAAGGTAATCAATTGCTTTAGAAATAATAGTTTTTCCTAATCCAAAACCACGGAACTGCCTAGCTATAGAATAACTTATAGTGAAGTTTAAACACACGCAATTAAAACGTACCTGAGCTACTGGGCCATATTCTGACTCCACCACCAACATAATTACATCAGGATTATTTAATTGTTTTTTAAACCATATTTGATGATCTTCAAGTGCAATCTGTTGCTGATGATATGCATTCTCTCTAACTAGGGGGTCATTGGCCCAATGCCAATATAATTGACAATCTTCATCAGTTACTTCGCGAAATAATAGCTCTTTATCTTTAGCCCCATATAATAATAAATTAGAAACTCTTTCAGAGCCCAAAGAATCAACTAAGGACTTACACTTTTGTGATTGTAATTCCAATTGCTTGGGGTTTTGGATTGCATACTTTAAGGCATTCTGAATAATCTTCTCATTTACCTGTTCAGTACTGCCCAAATATTTAATATAACCATCTTTATTAAGCTCATTAGTAAATACATCTTGGTTCTCTGCAATTGTGACTACAATACTAGGCAATCCAACTGACATTCGTTCCCAAGTCGAAGAACCTCCAGCACATAGGGCAACGTCTGCTTTACTCATTAAAGTAGCAAGATTTTCAACTTGAATATAAAGCGTAGCATTTGAATGCTTAGCGACTAAATTTTCTATATCTGACTTATGGGGGTTTAAAGAGCCAATTACAACATCCAAATTAAGGTACTTAAAATCTGGTTTAGAAAAAATCTTTAGTACTTTAGATGTTAGATTATCTAGATCTGATCCACCAAAAAAAATAAATACTCTTTTGACTTTGATGTTAATTTTTTTTATTTTTTTACTAGAGTCATGAAATTCTTTACGTAATAAGGCGTATCTAGGGCCTAATAGCTTAATTGTATCTGGCAACACAAAGCTTTCGTATCGCATCTGATTATTAACATAGTTTTGATCCAATATTACATCACAATTATGCTTTCGATTAGCAAGGTCATCTATGACCATAATTTTTTTGGTGTGAGGTCTTAGCTTTTCTTGCCAATTATAATCTATAGAGTAGTGGTCAATAATTATCCAATCTACTTTTTGGCTTTTAATAGCCTTGATCGTATCATTAGCATCTTTCTCTTGTTCAAAAATCTCACTTACTATTCCTTCTTCATTTCTACTAATTGAGACATCTATTGAATGTACAATAAAACCTTTATCTCTTATATAATTATCAAGGTTTTCAGAATATTTTTGAGTAACAAATTCAATTATATTGTTGCCTTCTTTAATGAGTTCGTCTGCTAATGCAAGACATCGCATTATATGTCCAGAGCCTAATTTAGATGAAGCTGTTGCTCGAAAAATAATTCTCATTAAACTAACTCGTCTTGTAAAGCCTTAAACATTAGCTCAGCTCTTTTCCAGTCCTCCATTGTGTCTATATCTTGAACTCTATGTCTTGGAAGAATATATGGCATTGTATTTTTAGAAAACAATAATCTACCCTCTAACCAAGATTTTGGAGTACCCCAATAGAACTGTCCTGCATCATGATATAACTCCTCTAAATCTTGTGAACGTTTTTGAAACATTTCTGGTTGCAACATCATGCATCTTTTATTTGACGTGAGTCGAATTGATCTCTGTATTGGAAATGGGTAACTAGTGACTGAAAAACAGAAGTCTAAGTCATTTTTTTGCATTGTCTCGAGACTATTTTGCAAGTCATTTGGTTGAATAAATGGTGCTGTTGCATAAATACAGCAGGCCAGTTCTATTTTATCTCCATTACGCTGCAAATGCTCAATCGCATGCGAAATTACTGGGATAGTACCAGTATGATCATCTGATAAATATTTTGGCCGCATAAATGGAGTTTCAGCGCCATATTCGTTTGCAATGCAAGCAATTTCATCATCATCTGTTGAGCAAATAATTTGATCAAAGCACCCACTCTTTATTGCCGCTTCTATAGACCAAGCAAGCATAGGCTTACCAAAAAAATGTTTTATATTTTTTTTTGGTATTCTCTTACTGCCAACTCTTGCTGGAATTATAGCTACTCTCATTTAAATAGTTTTTTTTAATTAATTAAATATTTTTAATATTTTGCTAAAAAACTTATCTAATGCCAAATTTATCAATTTATTAACATTAAATAAAAAATTCTTTAACAAACTAAAGCATAATATTTTAAGTAGTAAAGGTTAGTCATTTTTTTTATTTTGAATACCCCTTGACATTTTCTTAAACATTGCATTACTTTGTATTAATTCATCATAACGGCCTTGATCAACTAACTCACCATGATCAAGTAAAAATATTTCATCACATCCTTGAAGTGTAGTGAGTCTGTGAGCTATTATGATTATTGTTTTTTCTTTTGAAAATTCTAAAATTGAGCGCATAACCTTCTCTTCAGTTATGCCATCAAGGGCACTAGAAGCCTCATCCAAAATTAAAACTTGAGGATCATGGTATAGCGCTCTAGCTAAGCTTAGTCTCTGTCTTTGACCACCACTTAATCTTGTCCCCCTATCTCCAACTAAAGTGTTGTATTTTTCAGGAAGATCATTTTCAATGAAATTAGAAATTTGAGCTAGTTTAGCAACATCTATAACTCGCTGCATATCAATCTCATTTTCAAAAACGCCAAAAGCAATATTTCTAGTAATAGTTCCATCAGCAATATAGCCAGACTGAGGAACATAGCCAATACTAGCTTGCCATTGTGACATATTAGTTTCATCAAGTGTATTTCCATCAAGTTTAATGGAGCCTGAAACAGGTCGAAAAAGACCAAGTATTAAATCCACTAGTGAAGTTTTGCCAGCACCACTTCCACCTGCAATACCAATTAACCCTCCAACTGGTATTTTTAATGAAATTGAATCAATAGCCTTAATAGATGTTCCAGGATATGAAAAGCTAACATTTATTAATTCAATTTTTTGGTTTATTTTAAACCTGTCTTCTTTATAAATTTTATTTAGCTTAATTTCATTAGAATTAACAGCATCTAAAAGGTCTTTTTCAATAATATCAAATGATGGACTATAAAATTTAATATTAGTAAATTGATGATATATATTATGAATTGCTGGAATTAGTCGATTTAAAGCAAGAGCATACATTCCTAAAATAGGAATTACCTCTTGAATTCCTCCATTTTGACTGATCAATACAATTGAAATTAATAAAATACCTCCAAAGGCAACTATTTCTACTAATCCTCGAGGTACATCATTAAACAAGTTGACTTTTATTTGAGCAGAAATATATTTCTTGGCCAAAGGGTCAAACAAATCCAAATATTTCTGTCCAATTCCAAGGACTTTAATCTCTTTAATAGCTGATAGACCTTCATCGATTAACTTGAAAGTTTTGTTTGAAAATTCAGGGCCGATTCTTCCATAATATTCTAGTCTTTTCTTGAGTCTCTTATAGATCAGCAGATAAAATATTATCATTATTACTAAAAGAAAAACAGTAATCATTGGCTTTATCCAAACTAACAACATAACTGTAAAAGATGTACTAATTAATGCACTAAAAATTAAAAAATAAGGCTGAATAACACCTGCTACTGCGGCATTAGTTTGAACTTGTAATTTTTCAAGAAGAGAATTACTTGAGTGATTAAGGTGATATAAATAGGACTGGTTTAAATAATATCGAAACATGCGACTATGCAAAGTCCACCAAATCATATGAGATACATAGTTACTATACCAATTACTTGTTAGTCGTACTATCTGATTTACCAGCAAAGCAGTTAAAGATATTAAGCCTAAAAACATTATGAATTGCTTATCTGGAATTTGAATCCAATTCTTTATTGCAATTAAATATACATTAGTATTTATTATTTCAGGGTTTGCAGCAACTGAAAGAAAAGGAAAAATAGATGCAACACCAATCATATCAGTTAAGCCAGCCAAAGTACTAAGAACAGAAACCAATAGTAGCTGGAGCCTTTCTTTTTTACTTAATAAATGCCAAACGCTTTTAAATTGTGATTTCAATTTACTTACTACAAAAGATTAGAATGTTTATGAAGAAAATTATTACTAATAGATGCAAAGGCTTTAACTGGATGTTCTCCATATTTTAAGCCGCAGTTTTCAGCTATAATTTTAAAACGTCTTTGACGATCATCTTCAGATTTTGAACTACTGTTACCATCAATTTTTTCCAGCATCTCAATAGTAACATCCTTCAACTCTTCAGGCGTATTGTCTATCCACTCTAACCCCTCTTTTAAGAATTTTTGAGTTGAATTGAGCATACTCATAGAGGGTGACATGTACTCTTTAAATGACACATATTGATTGTTGCCTTGATACTTTAAGAGTCTAGGTAGATAGAGGTCATTTTCAACCAAACTAAAATATGGAACTGATGACGTGCAATTAGTAAAAATAATTGGGACTCCAAAATATCTAGGTACTCTTAAAAAACCAGAAGCAGTTCCAATTAAAAACCGACAGGTTGCCCCAAGAAATATATCCATCACGTCACTACGAATATCCATATGTGCATAATCAATGACATGTGACATTGGAGGAAGAGGTGTCATAGAGGGATCCCCCATACGAAAGACCCATCCACCAGCACTAGTGACAGCCTTACATGCACTAAGGTAATCCAAAGGATTGGCATTTCGACTGTCTTCTGAAGTGTTATTTATATCCTCTCCTCGGAACCCAGGCTCACGAACATGAAGAGTTATATACCAAGCATCATTTGGCAGTCCAAGTTTTTTTAATACATGTTTTCCAATATCTGTATGCTGTTCATTTAAGTCGAACAAGGGGAGCTCTAGCTCAAGTTTTATTCGCTCTACTTCCGCCATATTAGCTGCAATATCTAAAAAAGGACAAATATCATTCATTGGAAGCCCTACTCCAAGAGGAAGAGCTAATAGTGATTCAAGCCCTTTCATCGCCTGGATAGATTCCATGTCACGAATAACATTAATATACGGCTCAAAATAACTGAAAAGCGCAGGATTGCGAAGTTGGGCATTTTCAGGTAGAAGCAATAAAAGCTTTTTAACTCTTCTTAAGCCATATTTATTTGCTCGCAACAAAGTCTCTATTGCGTAATGATTTCCAAAACTCCCCACTACCATACCTTGTTCTATGAATTCCACATCACTTAGCTCTCCTAGCTCATTATAGGACAACCATTCTTGCAATACATTAACATATCTATTCATTTGAGAAAATTCACGAATATCGCTCACTTTGTGCATGCATTGAAGTAACGCCATATGCGCCTTAGGGTGTTTCGGATGAATACTTACAAGTTGCTCTGCAAAGTGCAGCCTTGTATTTGGATCTTTAATGATTTGCAATTTGAAAATTTGCTTGTCAATACCTTGAACTCTATTAACATTAAAACCATAACTACGAAGTCTTGGAAGTAATTTAATTCCAAGCTTCATTATAATTTTTTTCAAAAAATCCATTTGACTCAATTCAGTTCTTAATAAAACTTATATACTGTAGGCCACGACCCCACCACGCTCCAAAATCTTTAAATAATTTAGAGTTTATTTCTCCAGTATTATGATAATGTTTGATTCCAATAATATATGACTCAAGAGCCATTTTAGTTGATAAATAATCATTTGGTAAGCAGCTAACAAGCTCATGACACCTTTCAATTAGCAATAAAATAGCGTCATCATCTTTTGCTGACTCACCAACACTCTCTCTAATTTTACTGCACAGTTCATATAATTCCTGGTTCTCAGATATAGTTCTTGGAGAGGAGTTGGTCCTCCAATCAATAAAATTATGGACATTCTCTAAGTAAGACCTCTTCATTGAAGAATTAAAGTGATTCTTTACATTTTTTGTACTCTTATACCAACTCCAATCTTGAAGAAAAACTGGAGAAGTAGCATGCACAATAAAATCTTTATCTAGTGCATCAATGGCTTCATCAATTGTAAATAATGGGGAGTCTTGCCAAAATTCTTTATGAAGAATATTATCAATTACCCAATCATCATAAGAGCGAGTCATCCCTTTTAAGTGATCTAGATGATCATGGTAGAAGTATGATAATTTTTTTACTTTTTCATCAAAACTAATATTATCATTTTTAACTAATAACCATCCTGGCAAACTACGAAGCGTTTCACTTAATGTTGAAACCATATCATGGCAAGTAGCAACAAAAATTCCGCCGCTGTCAACAAAAGATGCAACATGTCTAGCCATTTCAGCTGGATTATTTTGCTGAGGCAATAAACACTCACAAATAACAACATCAAATTTATTTTCTGACTGATAGTCTTCAATTAAGGAGTCTTCTATGATCCAATTACTTTTTGGATAGTGCCTCTTAAGATTATCATTGCAATTTTTTAACCCTTTTGGATTTGCGTCAACCAAAACATACTTTTTTGGTGACATTGAAAGCGTATAAAGAGCATTCGCTCCATTCCCTGGACCAAACTCTAAAATATTTTTCTCTTTAACACAACCCCCAATAACTCCAAGCCTATTATAAAGGGCTTTACGTTGACTCATGTGCAGATCCCAATCAAGATCATTGATTACTGGTGAAATATTATGCTTACTGTAATAGTCAAGATATGGCCTTACATTCATTTTTTTCTCTCCATATTTAAACCGTCAAATGCGGTATATAAAAAATTAAATTTGTACAACTAAAAGAAATTTTAAAATTTGCTATTTTATTATTCTATGGGACCTAAATAAGTAAAAATTTTCAATGAAAATTATAAAAAAAATTTGTTCATTACAGAAATGGCGAGTGTTGATTTAAAGTTATTAAAAAAAGCTATTTCAATAAGCTACTATATTCCTGAAATAGACCTAGCTAAAGACTCTTGGCCATTAAGAGAAATCCCTCCATCAACATAAATAATTTGGCCTGTAATAAATGAAGATTGCTCACTACATAAAAAATTTACGACATTGGCTAGGTCTTCACTAGTGCCTTGACGTCCAAGAGGAATTATTTTTTTAAATAAACTCTGAAGATTTTTTTTATTTTCATAGAATTCTTTATTTTCTTTTTTTAACAATGTTCCAGGAAGCAAGCAATTTACTCTCACACCAGTAGCGCCCAATTTGACTGCATAATATTTTACAAGCTGTTCAAGAGCGGCCTTACTTGCATGATATGAAAAGGGCTGCTCACTAACAATAGTTTGGCCAGCAGGAGATCCAATTGCCACTATAGAAGCGGTATCTGAGAAATTCTCAGTTAGCGCTTCAATAACCTTCTTAATTGAGTGAACATTCAGATTAAATTCATACTTATCATCATCCTTACTAGTCCTGTTTTTTTGACAAAAAATTAAATTATCAATTGATGGCATCTTATCAATAATTTTCTTGCAATTTTGATTAATATTGTCATCTAATAAGTCAAAAGAAATATGCTCGATTTGTGAATTATGGTTTGTTCTTGAAAGTACACATATGTTGTCGCCACGTGCTTTCAACTTTTCACTGATAATAAGCCCACTACCTCTAGACCCACCAACAATAATGCTATTTTTCATATAATATTCTTAAAAAGTTAATTGCTCTTAATTACTTTAAATTCAGGAAGTGGCACAATAATATCACCCTTGAAGCCTTTGATTTTTTTAATAATTAAATCAGCATACCTCCAGGCAATTATTACTATAGTGTCAACTTCATTATCATAAATATATTGAGGATCAAAAACCTCTAAATGAAGCCCAGGACTATATGTACCAATTTTTCCACTATTTTCATCAACCAGTGAATCAAAGTAATCCCCAATACCAAAATGATATAAAAATGTAGTGGATGTAGCTGACGCACCATATCCTACAATTTTTTTGTCTCTATTATTTATTAAATAATTTAAAAGATTATTTCTCGTTTCAACAATATTTGAGCCCAATTCACTGAAAGCAGCATTTGTATTAAATTTACTTTCTATCTCAATATTTCGGTATTTTTTAACTTCTGAAGATGCTACTTTAGTTGAGTTATTTTGGGAAAAATAATATCTCATTGATCCACCTTTTGAATCAACAGCCTGAATATCAACCAGTCTAATATCATACTTATTGAATAATTTTTCTAAAGGTAGAATTGAAATATTTGAAAGATGTTCATGATATATAAAATCAAACATATTGTTTTTCATCATTTCGCCTAAATATGCTGACTCAATTATTATTACTCCATTTGGAGAAAGAACTGCTTTAAGTGCTTGAACAAATTCAGAAATATCATCTATATTTGCGAATAGATTATTTATAGTAATAATATCAAAAAAACCATACTTATTTTTTATTTGCACTGCTGTATCTTTATTAAAATACGTTGCTAAAGTTTCGATTCCAGAATTGTTTGCGATACTAGCAATCTCTTCAGCAGGCTCGATACCAAGAACCTCTAGGCCGCTTGACTGAAAATAATGCAACAAAGAACCTTCATTGCTGCCAATATCTAATACAGATGATGGATGAATATCCTTTAACCTATCTAAAACATCGTTTGCATAATTATTAAAATGACTTACCAAGCCTGAGGAGCTTGCTGTCATATATATATAGTCTTTATATATATATTCAGGATCTACTACACATTTAATTTGTGAAAGACCACATTCTTGGCAAAGAAATAAATCCAATGGAAAAATTTCTTGAAATTGTTTTGTATGAAGATATTGATCACATAACGGCGATGGCGCCAATGGCAAAACCAAGTCTAGCTCTGTGCTTTCACAAAAACGACATTTATCAGTTAAGTAAAATTTAGGCTTCACTGTTATATTCTTTGTTGAAATAATGCATCATTTTAACTGTATTGTAAAAATCAAAGGAGTAAATTCTTGTTATTTCTTAGATATTCTGCCCCAATCCGAAGATTTGGATTTTTAAGCTTTTCAGGTCCAAAGAGATCCCAAAATTCTTCCTGCAGCTCTATGTCTTCTTTGCTACTTTTCCAGGTTCCGTTTAAGCGCTCATCCATCTCTATTGAAACAGAACGAATTTCTTCCTCTGAATTTTCAATGAGCTCTAGATTCAAATTCTGAAATATTTCATTTGTCTCATTATCACCAAATTCTAAATTCATTATTTCAGAGAATGTCATATTTCGCTCTTCGTCTCTGAGATAAAACTTTTTAAATATAAACAAGCCATTTAATGCCCAAGTTGATATACGAATAATACTTGTCCAATTAACATAAACTACTGGAACCCTAAACATTTCAGGTATTACCGATATACCACCATCAGAACATAGGAAAAATCGACAATGACTTCCAAGATAAATATCATTAAAATCTGTTCTATACTCACTTACTGAATAATCAATAATTTTTGGATTTTCAGAGTCTATTGGATTTTTGACAATAGCCCCCATCCTAATAGAAGAGTAGCCCCGTTTTGTCATTTCGTCAGCAGCAGCTAAGTAATTCTCTATGCTGGAGTCACGATAATCATGATAGCTCCAGTCAGTGCCTTTAGAAACCTTTTTAAGAAAGGTATTGTCTCTTGCATTAAAGCAGATATATTGTTCACTAGTTGAAATTTTTAGTTCAGATAATAATTGCCTTCCAATTTTATATTCTTCTGAACTAAATGAAATATTGGGTTTTGCATTTTTGAGAATAGACTCCAGCCGCTTATTATTTTTAACTATGCAACCTGAAGCAGGATTAGCAATATGCTCTTGCCATTTTTTTAATGTAGGATAAGGAAGTGTTTTAGCTACTTCATATTTTTCAAATCCATTAAATTTTCTGTTGAAGTCTACTACATAATCCCAAAACTCACCGCCAGGAATCCAAAACAAGGCTCTACGCCACATTTTTAACCACTGAGAATTCACATAATTAGTTGATTTTTGAAAATAAAAAATATTAAGGTAACGCCCTTTGTGCTTTCCATTTTTTTTTTCACTCAGGTACCAATCGCCTACGTAAACTCCTCCAATTCTTCCCACATCTATAGGGGCTAAACGAATCAGAATAAGTTGACTAAATAGTCGAATTATCATCACAAGTAAAGGTGCAAGAAAGCTGTAAAAAAAATATTTAACAATTTTAATTAAAACAACTTTATTCCCTTCTTCTTTTTTCTTTCTAAGAATTTTATTAAAAACACTTTCATTCATGTTTTAAGTCTCTCATTCTTCGTGCAATTGATTCCTGTGCGATCACAGACAAACCTCCATCAACACTAATACTTTGACCTGATATAAATGAAGCCTTATTACTACATAGAAATTCTACAAGATTAGCAACATCTTTAGACTGGCCAATATTATTTAATGGAGTTATTTCCTTAATTAATTTTGTGACTGGATTATCTGCAGTAAAGAAAAATTTATTTTCTTCCTTGATAAGCGTTCCTGGCAAGATGCAATTACATCTAATCCCTTGAGCACCAAGTCTTTCAGAATAATATCTCATTAAGCTCTCTAATGCTGCGCGAGATGTATGATATTCAATAGGCTGCTCATCAAAAATTAAATTACTGGCAGGAGAGCTTAGTAAAACAATTGAGCTATTTTTTTTAAACATATTTTTGAGAGCTTCAATAAAATCACAAACCGCTTCAACAGTCATTAAGTACTCTTTTTCCTTATCATTACCTCGATATCTATGGCAAAAAATTAGATTATCAATTAATCTATTACTCAGTAAATCTGTAATTTTTTTAATACTTGCTTTTGAACTAAAATCAATAGAGATGTGATTTTCATCTTTACTTATTCTTCTTGAAAAAGTATAAACTTCATCACCCCTATTTCTTAAAACCTCAACAACAGATTTTCCAATACCTGATTTTCCACCAATTACTAAACTTATCATTTTTAATTATTATCTATTTTTTAAAGAAATATTATGATGATTTAAAAATATCCTCAAAAAAATCACCTTTAACTTATTATTAAAAACATTTAAATGAAAACTACTCATGACTTTCTGTATTACTTTTAAGCATGGTCATATACTCTGAAACTTCATCTAAATTATTTTCTTCAGGGGACCATGAAGCAAAGTGTGTCTCCTCTGGCCTAAAGGGGCCATTCGTAATTTCATGGAAAACAAGCACCTCAGAACGAATTAATAGCGTGTGATAGCGAGATGGTGGCAGCCTATAGAAAAACTTAAACCCCGAATTATAGCTACCCATCTGAATAATTTGGTCTACGCCACCTTTTTCATCAAAAAGAATAACATCTGCGTTACCTTCAATGATATGAAAAGTCTCGATTTTATTAATATGTTTGTGAGGTCTAACATAGCAATTTTTCTCATGAACAATAAGCATCTCATGAATATCATCTTTTGTGTTTTTATGAATACATATTCTGATTCTTTTACGAGAATTTTGTTTTGCTTTTTGTTTTAGTTCTAGAATATCAGCTGCATCTATCTGAACTATAGCATCCGAAGCATATAATACTTCTTCATTAAACTTTAGAGTTTTCATATTAGGTAGTTTTACTTGCTATTTTAAAAAGTGAATTTTTCTGCATTGAAAAAGCAGATACAAAAATACCTCCTTTATCAATAAACAAATGATTTTTTTTCTTTACTATTTCTTCATATTCAACACTTAAACAAAGAACACATAGGGATATATTCTCTTTGACCAGTAGTTTAGGTGATTTAATTTTTAAACAAGTCCCAGGTAGATATAGTCCTTGTTTAAGTTCTGTATCATCTACAATAAATTCAATAAAATCTTCAATTTTTAGTGATTTAACTAACATTACTGATAGGTGGCCTGCACCATAAAATGCAACTTTTCCAACTTTTGAGACATACTCTTTTAGATATGAATAAATTCTTACTCTATGCTTTTCAAAACTCTCTGCATACTCCTCTGATAATCTAAAGTTATCAGGCATGGGTTGAATATTTTTTTTTATTGAAGCAACCTTTTTTTGGATAATAGCAATCTGAACATCCTCTATTTTGTAAGAGTAATGGCAAAACTTAGTCAACTCAAAAGATGTGTGATCAAAAATTGCTTTTAGTGTTTCTGGAACAAAATATAAAATATGCTCCTCCCAAGGCATGGTGTAATCTTTACCTTCTAATTGTTTGGTGCAGTCTGGAACTTCAAACACAACATAACCGCCTGGCTTTAGAAATTTCCAAATTATGGACAGAAAATCTTGAGTATCTAGAGCGTGTTCTAAAATATGTCTTGCAATAACAACATCAACACAACCATATTTATCAGTTATATTTTTAACAGAATCAGTGGTTAATTTTGGAATGATAGTTTCTCCAGCAACACCCTTCTGAGCAATTCCCAAGTCTTGCTCAGGTTCAATACGCCATATTCTTTCAAATGCTCTTTCTTTAAGACGCTTTAATAAAGAATCATCTTTGTAAGTAATACCGCAGGCAATCGGTTTTTCTGGCAAATCTTTTAAATTAGAAACAATATCTGAAAGACTATTCAAATGTCCTTCTGGCTCCTTATATTTGAGCCAGTCAACTCTAGGAATAATTTCTTCTACAGGAATTAAATCCATCAGTTGTATCAAACTACAATTCTGACACTGGCCAAGAATCAAAGGGTGGAAATAATCATCAACATATGGAGTATTACTAAAACGATTGCACACTGGCTGAGAGCCAAAGTCTATTAATACCATAACTGTGTTTTCTCTACAACCTTGACAAGTTTTCTTCATGCTAATCCATCGCTTAATATAATGTCTTGGATAAAATCTTTCATATTGAGTTTTATTCTACAATATAAAGATTTGGCAGTGGGACTATAAATTTTCCACCATTTTCAATAAATTTAGAATGTCTTTCGCAAATAATATCTTTATGTTGCCATGCCAGTATCAAAATATAATCTGGCCTATCAACATACATTTTATCTGTCGAAAATACTGGAATATGAAGACCAGGCGAATATTGCCCATGCTTTGCTTCATTATCATCGACAATATAGTCAAAAAAATCACCCAATTCGAAATGATAAATAAGTGTCGTTGTGCTGTGTGATGCTCCAAAAGCTACAATAGATTTTCCTTTAGATTTTAATCGTTTTAGTAGTTTTGTTAATTCAAGCCTTAATGCTTGTAATGATTCACCAAGATCTCTATAAAGCTCATGTTGATATATTTTACTTTCATTTTCACTCTTGATTATCATGGCAACAGATGGAAGGATTTCACGCAAACCATTTTGTTTTTGAGCCACCACTCTTATGGACCCACCTTTTGGCTTTGTTTTCTGAGCATCAATTATCTCTAATCCACATTGATTAAATAAATAACTTAAAACACCAACCGTAAAATAAGAAAAGTGCTCATGGTATATATAATCAAACATTTTTATTTTAAATTGCTCTGGATGATATCCAGTTTCTACAACGAATAGACCATCTTCAGAAAGTAAGTTTTCTACAGATTTAGTAAAATGAACAATGTCATCAATATTAGCAAACATATAGTTAGCTGAAATAACATCTGCATGTCCATAACTACTTAAAATTTTTAATACTACTTCATCTGTAAAAAAATCATTAATAGTCTCCACTCCATATTGATTTGCATGTTCAGCAATTAACTTAGCTGGCTCTACTCCCACAACGTTCATTTTCTGTCTTTTAAATGAGGCCAACATAGACCCATCATTACTACCAAGATCAACTATCAATGATTTTTTTTTAATATTATATTTTGTAACTATCTTTTTCGCATATTCGTCATAATGTGATCTGAGACCTGGGGTAACTCCACTCTTATAAATATAATCAATATAACTCTCTTCAGGATTAACTACATAAGGCAAATGGACATAACCACAATTATTACAAATTGCTAGCTCTAATGGGTAAGACTTCTGCTCAATATGTTTATTAGATTCACCAACAAACTGCTCCTCAAGTGGAGTATTGTTTAGTTTAAGAATAGTATCAATATCTATACTTTCACAAATTCTGCATTGCGTATCATTTCTAATAAATTTATCCATTATTAAACCTTGTAGTGTTATTCACTTTAAAAGCTGGTAAATATTTTTGTAAAAAATTTACATAAAAAATCTGTGCTATTTTTCTTCATAGATGCATTAGAAAATTCCTACTTGTCTTTTATTCGCATAGATTCATACATCAATTTAATGCCAAATTCTAAGCTTGTAAAACAAAAGTCATGCGTGACATTCTTAACTCTTTCGTTAGAAAATAATTGGTCAACCTTCTCCTTACTCCTTATTCGAGAAGATACTTTTAGATCAAGATTTAGAGTGTCTCTAAGAATTTGTAATATGTCTAAATAATTGTAACTTACTCCACTTACTAAATTTAAAACACCATTAAACTCAGAATTGATCAATTTTTTTATTATATCAACTACATCATTGATATAAATAAACTCCCTAAGTTCAGTCCCATCGCCCCACATTGTAATTTCATCTCTATCTAGTGCTTTACGTAAAAAACCAGTTGGGCCATATCCAAAAGAAAGATCACCATCACCATATATAAGTGGAGGTCTTAGAATTACAAGCTCAGTTTTTACCTCTTGACATGCTTTACTAAGAAGTAATTCGGACATGTGTTTACCTATACCATAATAACTTCTGTTATCCATCAATGTATTCTCATCAATTTTATTAATATGCAGAACATCTTCCCCATAAACAGAAGCAGAGCTAAAGAAAATAATTTTTTTTGGTCTTACATGTAATATTACCCGTATAAAATTATTAATAATAATAAGGTTTTTTTCAAATATACCTATATTGTCTCCTAACTGTTTTTTGACACCAGCACACATTATTATTATGCTATCAGTCTTAACTATGCTATTTAATTTTTTAAAATCATCCTTATTAGATAAGTCAACTTGTTGAGAAGAAATCCCAACAACATTATTGCTTGGATCGAATTTTAGAGAAGCATAAACTTTACTTCCTATAAAGCCAGAAGATCCTATTACAATATAATTCATTATAAATAGTTATGTGAAATATATAAACTCATAGTCACCGGTATATCCAAATTTTTCATAGATCCAAGGCCATTCCTCATGATCAAAAAATGACTCACATGTTAAAGCCCAGCATTGCAGATTGAATAGCTCAAGATCGTTGCGGTAACTTTCTAACATGACATATCCTTGCTTTCCTACTCTCTGGGTTTCAACTAAAGCTTTTTCCAATTCGAAAATTCGCAAATTATGAAAACACCCTAGAGAAATTACTAGATCAAACTCATTGTCATCAAAAGGATAAGTATCCTGAGCGCGATGTATTATCATTGAACTCTTAATCTCTTTTGGAACATCTGCTAATCCATGCTTTGAAATATCAAATCCTGCAACCCTTAATCCAGGTAATAATAATTTTAGTTCATATATTAAATAACCTTTCCCACAACCAACATCCAGCACACTGGATTCATTGGTCAGATTATAGTTTTGAATGAGGGCTTCTGCAACCGGCTTCCATCTTCCAGGTATGTAATAATATCCACCATATCCATATCGTCTATCACCATCCCAATAGTCTTTTTCATACTGCTTCGCAATTATCATGCAATTAGCTTTATCATCAACCATACGAGGTAAATACTCACGATTTGATGATTCATGCAATGCAGTAGTTATGTTTACTAATTTACCCATATATAAATTAACTACTCCAAAATATTTATAATATTTCTAATGACTCACAATGCGGCAAGGTCTTTTTAACCTTCCAAATATTCTCAATGTGGTTATAGGTCTCATTGTCATATATAGACAAGCCCTCTACTGCAAAATGTAGCTCTTTTTTTAATGATAACACGCTATTAAAAATACTTTGTCTTTCATTGTCATCTTCAGGCATTTGAAAAATACTATAGGCTACAATTCCATCAATAGATGATAAGTCTTTAACTAATTGCCTTAAAGTTAAGGCACTATTTTCCATGGCATATTCTGTCGCACTTAATAAATATTGAATACCTTGTTTCGTGCAATAATCACGAATTACAATATTTTGAACATGTTGTGGCACCCTTTCTTCCATAAATGGTCTACTAAAAATATATCCACGGAAGCGTTTTTTTATTTCACTTTTCATTAGGATGTTTATTCAGTAATTGGGAGCTTATAATTCATAGCAATTTTGGAAACTGGTCGTAAGGTAATAGGCTCAAAAAATTCACCAATTTTTTTATCACTATATGGTGTGAATAAGCCTTTAAATCTGCAGTTCATTGACCATCTAGTTTCACTTTCTTTATTTATACGGTTTCCATGAGGATATGATTGATTAAAAATTAAAACCTCACCATAATTTATCTTAATCCAATTAACTTCATCCTTTATGGAATGAAAAAGCTCTTCACTATCTCCTTGGGCGTGTAATTTAAAATTATTAGAAAGAATATCAGCTGCTTTAGGTGGCAATAGATACATACTTTTAGTATTGAAACAATCTACCAAAGGAAGCCAAACTACGACCTCAAATGGTGAGTCACCTGACCAAGTATCTGCATGAACTGGTAACAAAGAGCTATCATCTTCTGGCAACTGTATGCTTAAATTGACCCTTGATTGCATTGCCAACTCATTACCCACCAAAAAATCTAAATATGGCTTAGCTACCTGATAATAAGCCTCTCTAAGCCAGGGCTGAGCATTAATTTTATTAATAACTTCAAGCCTAAAATTATTTAACTCATTAATATCAATAATTTCATGAGTGTTATCTAATGAGCTGCCACCTCTTGCAGATAACATATCCATAGCAAAATTTTGAATTTTATTGAGCGCATCTTTGCTAGCAACCTCTCTAATAATAAACCCTTGATCAGTAAACTCATCTTCAAGTATTTTTTCATTTTTTGATAAAAAATCCATTATTTTTTTACCTCAGTAATAGACTTACTTAGATTAGGGTCACTCTTTAAACTAATAAATGATGGACCTTTTCTGTCATGAGCTTCATAGATCATTTTTTCAGTTTCATCCCCATCTGAAGGAAAATACGACTCAATATTATTAAAAAGCCTCATTAGTTCTTTAGCATTTACTTCTGAATGTGTTGGGCCAAGCATTGGGTAATCTGCAAATCCAACAAGACTTACATTAACATTTTGCTGGTCTATATCAAGCTTTATTTGTTCGAAAGGACGCTCAATAAGAAATGGGGTGATAGTATAAACCCATGGCTGAAGCCCCTCTAACGCCATTCCTGATGCTACACTAATAATACTTTGCTCACAAATACCCATATTTATAAACCTATCTGGATATTTATCACGAAATTCATCAAAAACCCTATATCCTATATCTGCAACTATTACAAAAATATCATCATTTTCATCTGCTAATTTAGTAATAATTTCCCCAAATCGACGTCTCATAATAAGCCCAACTCTTTTTTACCAATTTCCATCTCTTCGCCTTTAATTTTTCTTGCATGCCAAGCAGGATCTGCTTCAAATGCCTTAATTCCTTTACCTTTTATTGTGTTAAAAATAAAAACACATGGCCTCATTGATAAGTTCTCTTGCTTTAATAATGGAACAATTTCATCAAAAGAGTGTCCATCCTTAATTTCTATAGTATTCCAATTAAATGCTTTAAATTTTGCAGCAAGATTATCTAATGGAAGTCCATCTTCAAGCGTAGATAAAGCCTGAATCTTATTATAATCAATCATAACAATAAGGTTATCAAGCTTATGTTTAGCTGCAATTAAAAGAGACTCCCAAGTCGTTCCTTCTTGGCACTCTCCATCACTAATCATAACGTAAATATTGCCTTTTTTATTTTGGATTTTTCTGGCTAGAGCCATACCTAAACTAATTGGAAGGCCATGTCCTAAACTACCAGTAGTACAATGAATATTATTTTTAGGATCAATCTCCAAATGAGTTGATAGACGAGGATTAAACCCATTCTCTCTTAAATATATACAGTAAGGGAAAGATGAGTGTGCCTTACTAAGTATAAACTTATCTTCAGGAGTAAGTACCTCCTCATGAAGAGCTAAAAGCATTTCAATCATAGAAAAACTTCCACCTAGATGTGCTTCGCCATGTTCAATAAAAGCATTAAAGGTATCTTGACGAAGTTTAAGAGCTTTATCAATAAGGTTTTTATAACTCAATTTAGTATGCATATATTATTCAGTATAGATTATTTATCAAAATCGTTAACATAGGGACAGTTAAAATTCATGGCTTGGATTTCTTCACAAATATTTTTAGCTTTATTAAGTTGGATTGCTATTTTTTGTTGATGCGAATTCATGATTATCTCACTAGCGTGTGTCCTTTTTTTCCAGCCATCCTCTAAAAATTCATTAAGCACAATGAGGGCCCACTTAAGCCCATACATTGGCCAAGCAGACTTATATCTTGGGAGTATCTCTGTGTCACCATCAAAAATACTTATAGCGCCTTTTAGCCAACCTACTTTTTGTGATTTATTTAGTTTCATTCCAGGGTGCCAAATAAAATCTGCTAATAATTTCACTGGGTCATCACGCCCAAAGTATTCAAAATCAAGAAACACTATTTCGCCGCTGTCTTTTAGAATTGCATTATGAAATCCAAAGTCTGAGGGACTAAAAACTTGCATAGAAATTGGTAAAAATTTTTCAATATTTTTTCCAGGCCAATTCTTTTTTGATCGATTCCACACTTGCTTTAAGAGGGGCTGAAAAGTAAAAATTAAAAAATCATTTAAATTATTATTATTCACTTTTAAAAGCCTATCAAGCCTAAATCTTATTTGTGACAAAAGTTGATTAGCAGATAAACAGGCTTCAGATGCTAATGCACATGAATTCTTTTCTTTTAATCCCTGAATACTTTCAATAAAATCCAAGGCTTGAGTAATATGTCCATCCTTAATTTTAGTTATACTCTGACCATTAATCCATTCATAAAGTGCAATGTTCTGTAACTCATCAAATGCAATCACTTTAGGTGTTTTATTTAGATTTTTGACTAGATTTAAAGCACCTACTTCTGTCAACAATCTTGGTCTTGAATCAATTAATAAATTCGGATAGTCTTTAAGAAAGATATTATTTTTAGTGTTAAAAGATAACTTATAAACACTGCTATTACCCCTTCCCTCTAACTTTTCAACACTTTCAGCTAACTCATCATAAATGGAGTATGCAAGAAGCTTTATTTCATTATTTTTAATCTTTCCAATTGAAGTGTCTTCAATGTCACTCCAATTATTGCATAACTCAACACCTTCTAAAGTTGCAGATGAGTTACTAAAAAGTATTTTTTTAATATCAGGAAAATTAGGGTGTAAAAATATTTCCTCTAAATCATCTACAAAAACATCTAGATTTAAACTTCTAATTTTGGAAACCTTTTCACTTTGAGTGTTTGCAAAAAAAATGTTTTTTCTATTAACTCCATAGAGGGTATCTTTAAAAAAACCTTGGCTACCCATCCATGTTAGGGATGCCTCACGCAATAATGTTTTAGTTTTATCAAAATGGCCATATTTAGTTTTATGGCTTACAATGAAAACTGTATGGCCCTCTAATTTGCAGCGTAGTAAAAAACGAGCAACTCCAGGAAATAAAGTGGCTTTTTGCATACTAGGTCCATATACTTGACCTTGTATTGTTTGCCATATGGTTTGCCCATCTTCTTGGGTATCTAAAAGAAGCTTTAAGTCCTGCTTACTTCCTTTCCACTCATTATTAACTAAACCTTTTATCTTGGCTTCTGATGTAAAAACATCATTGTAGCAAGCTATAGTATTATCAAAGTCTAAACCAATTAGCATTTATTTAGGAGAGGTTTATATTTTGCATTCTCTTAATATTAAAATACATTTCATCATCAAGAGAATTTGGTAATAGTCCTTTATCAAAGGCTTCGCATAGATCTACTACAGCATCTTTAATTGTATACTTTGCCTCAAAGCCCAGCTCAGTTTGAATTTTTTTTGATGAAACATGATAGGATCGATTATCGTCAGAATGACTTGTAACTAGCTTTACATCATCACCAACGTTATCTCTAACAGTTTCAGCGATATTTTTTACCGAGTGATTTTCATAGCCAGCATTATAAATTTGGCCTGCAATTTTTTCTTTTGGCGCTCTAAGAAGAACCATATATGCTTCAACCATATCTTTTATATGTATATTTGGACGAAGCTGATCACCACCAAATATTGAAATTTCTCTTTTATGATAGGCTAGATTAGTCAGTATATTAACAACTACATCTAGGCGCTGTCGAGGGGAGTATCCACAAACAGTTGCTGGGCGAATAGTTGCCGTAGTGAAATCATCAGATTGATATTCTGCTAATATTTTCTCGCAATCTGCTTTAAAAATAGAGTAATCAGTTAGCGGCTCTAATTCCATTTCTTCATGAACATTTGGCTCTTCTTTTATGCCATATACACTCGAAGAAGATGCATAGAAAAATCTTTTTATGCCTGAGTTTTTGGAAATTTCAACCAAAGGTCTAAAAGCATCAAGATTAATACTTTTGCCTAAATCAGGATTCATTTCAAAACTTGGATCATTAGAAATACAGGCTAAATGAATTACGACATCATGGCCAGGGATCAGTTTTTTTAATAAATCTTGATCTCTTATATCACCTTTAACAGCATTTAAGTTATCATGCTTTAGTAAAACATGATCACCATAAATCATAAGATCTAAAACAGTAACTTCAAAACCTTGTTCTAGCATATGAGGAACCATAATAGCGCCAACATAACCTGCACCTCCAGTTATAAAAATTTTTTTCATGTTTTATTCCTATTTAATTTAAATTATTAAGCTGGGTATTCTCTCTTTCCAATTACTAGATCAGTAATCGCTAAAAGCCAAATCTGATGTATATTTTCGACAAAATTATAAGACTTATTATCTGCCCAAAGATTAATATCACCCAATTCTTTCAAAGGATTGGTTTCTAAAAAACCTGAAAGAGTAACAACAGAATGAAAACGAGAATTGCGAGCAGCTTGAACTGCATTAATCATATTTTGAGATTGACCACTAGATGAAATTACGATGAGCATATCACCTTCATCGCCATAAAAATCTACAGCTTTTTCAGCCCAATGCTCAAAACCATAGTCATTAGCAAAGCACGTAATGAGACCAGCTTCATTAAAGTTTACACATCTAAGTTTAGCATTTTTAGTAAGATCGACACTAAAATGACTTGCAATTGCAGCACTTCCACCATTACCAAATATTAAAACTTTTTTATTGCTACCAGAAATCTCTTGGAGCAAATTACGAACCTTAACTAGATCTTCAGTTATATCATCATTAGGCTGTAAAAGCTCAATAAAGTCCTGAAGATAGGTTTTAATAAACTGATGATCTGACATATTATTATTTTAACAAGTGAGAAATGGTTTTTAAGAGTTTGGACTTACTAACAGGAACGCTATTCCCGACTGTTTCAACAGATTGCGCAGCGGCAAGAGATCCAATAAAGAGTGACAATTTTTCATCTAAGTTATTATACAAACAAACTGATAACAAAGCTAATAAAGCATCTCCAGATCCAATCTTATCAATTACTTGAGCTGCAAATCCTGGAGATCTTTCTGGAGCTGAATCCTCAGAAAGAAGGAAAGCTCCATCTCTTCCTTGAGTAACAGCAATATATTTCGAATTAACCATTTCTTTTAAGGTCATAGCCATCTCTTCAACATCACCATCCCTCTGTCTGAGCTCATGACGTAGCTCACTTTCATTAATGATTAAACAATTAACATCATAATATTTCCTTATATTATGAGTTCCAATATTTGCAGCATTAACTTGGGCATTCAAACTCACAAACTTATCCGAATGAGAAATATGCTCAGCGATTTTAGGAGTTATGATTCCATGACCATAATCAGAAATAATAATTAAGTCATGCTCTTTTGAAAGCTTATCAAAAGAGTCTATAAATTTATTTTCTTCTTCTTCCTTTAGTAATTCATCATTAATAGAATAAACACCCAATACTTTTTTTCTATCAATAGAATCTACGAACCTTCTCTTAACAATAGTTGGCGAATCACTTTTATTAAAAAAGTTAAGAGTAATATTGTCTTCCATATTATTCTCAATAAAAGATTTGTATTCGTTATCTTTACCAAGAAAACTTAATACAGAAACAGTTTTACAAAAACTGCTTAAATGACGTGCAATAGCTAATGAGCCACCTAAATACTCTTGAGTCTCTAAATCTCGTAATACCAGAACAGGCTCTTTTCCAGATTTACCAAGTGCCTCACAAAAAACATACTGATCAATAATAGTTTCACCAATAACAAGAACTTTTAATTTACTTATGTCTTCTACTTTTTTTTGAATCATTTCAAAACTATGCTTGTCACTAATATTTCGTATAAATAATTCTTGCTCTTTTGAATATATATTACCAAATTTATTCAATAGGCTACTTGAACTAAAGGTTATATCATTGGTATAAATTATTTTTCCACCAATTGATTTAACAGCATCCTCTTCTTCTGATATTTTTCCAGTTATATCATTTGAATGATTTTTATAGTCGGGCCCTTTACAATAAATATTTGGCTGAATTATCTTTATAATTTCCTCAGCTGTTGGCCATTTATTAGCAACAACATAGTCAACTGACTCAAGCTCAGATAAAGCTTCTAAACGAAGAGAGGTTGAGAAAGCTGGTCTTCCAGGGCCTTTATGAACAAATTCATCTGGTGTAATAGAAACAATAAGTATGTCACCATATGTTTTTGCCTCTTTAAAATGCTTAATGTGCCCGACATGCAATAAATCAAAAACACCATGACAGTGAACTATCTTTTTACCTTTAGCTCTTAACGTAGTAAAAAGTATTTGAAGATTTTCTAGATTTTGAATTTTATTTTCCATACTTTAACTCAAGTACTCAAACCATTGCTCTGTTGCTTTAGCAATAGATTTTTTATCCCATACCGGAGCATCTGCCCAGTACTCCATATTATTAAGTAGAATCTGAACACCAGTTTCTAGACATACTTTGGGCTCCCAGTTTAACAATTCAGTTGCTTTAGAAATATCTGCCCAAGTACAATCTGGTTCACCTGGCCTTTTTGGAATGTAGGTTATTTCTCCTCCCAGAAGCTCCACTAAACGATTAATACTGTATGTGTTATTTGATCCAATATTGATAACTTCGCCACTTATATCACTTTTAGCCGCAGTAACAAGTGCGCTAACAACATCTGAAACAAAAGTAAAATCACGAGTTTGAGTACCATCCCCTACAACTGTAAAGGGTTTTTTAGCTATCTTTTGAGCTAAGAAAACACCAAAAACTGCACCATAAGTGCCAGAAGTTCTAGCTCTTGGCCCATAGACATTAAAAAAACGAAGAGATATAGCTGGTAAATTATATAATTGACACCAATGCATCACTAACTGTTCACCAATATTTTTAGTTAAGGCGTATGGGTACTGAGGCCCTATTGTAGCTGTTTCTTGCGTTGGGTACTCATCAGGAATGCCATAGCAAGATGAGGATCCAGCATAAATTATTTTTTTAACTTGATGCTTTCGACAAGCCTGCAAGACATTAAAAGTCCCATTGACATTAGATTTATAATACTCAGTAGGATTTTCTATTGAAGGCACAATATCAGCTAAAGCGGCAAGATGAAAAACCCAATCAGCATGCTTAAAAATTGGTTCTATCAAATCAAAATTACAAATATCAACATTTACAAAAGTAAATTTAGGATTTTCAACTAAATGGCTAATATTTTCATGTCTACCAATACTCAAATTATCAACAACAACAACTTCAAAGTTTAATTCTATTAGTGAATCAGCTAAGTGACTACCAATGAATCCTGCCCCTCCTGTTACTACTACTTTCATAAAACTCCTATATATTTACGATTAATTTACCATTACTATCAACTAATATCTCTAAAACAACATAGTAAAAAGCAATGACTTTACTTTTGTCCAGACTGTAATTTTTCAGCATCTTGTTTTAATTTACTAATTTCTTTTTTTAGAACTTCATACTCTTCAATTTTTATTTTTAAAAATGAAAAAGTTAATCTTGTTTTTTCTTCAATTCCTTTAGGAGTAAGGAGATAAATATAGTGAACTTTATTAGAATTACTTCTGAAGTTTGATAGCTTTATCCATCCTTTCTCAATCAGTTTTTGCATACAGTAATTTATCTTACCCAGACTTACACCCATATCCTTGGAAAGTTCTCTTTGTGTGAGTTCAGGCCTTACTTCTAGTTTACGAAGCAAATCAAGATTAATTTCTTTTTTACTCAATTTTTATAAATAAATAGTTAGAAGAGTTGAATTTAAGAACGCTACCGCCATAATGTACAAAGAAATTTGAACAAAATTAGACACTTAATATAGTTCATTTTATCATGTATATTATTTACGTTCAACAAATGAACATGTTTTATTTGTATGCATTTCAAGAAGTAAGAATTAATAAAGGTTATTCCTTACTACCCTGCTATATTGATAATCAGGTTGATAAATTTCTGAAATTAAACTTGAAAAAACAAAGATATAAGTTCAAAGTCATTATTTATTGTTTTTCCTATTTTTTTTTTCTTAATCATTCTAAATTAATGTTGCTCTATAATTAAACAAAAATTAAGAAACTATGATGTATAACAATATAGATTTTAATAACAAAACAATTCTAATCACTGGTGGTGCTGGATTTATAGGGAGCAACCTTGCTTTTTATTTTCAAGAAAACTTTCCTAAGTCAAAAATAATCATATTTGATTGTTTTAGAAATGAAGAAGTTTTTTCGAATGGCAACCTAAAAAGTTTTGGTCATTACAAAAATTTGATTAACTTTAAAGGAGAGATTATTTGTGGTGATATTAATAATAAAAATGATCTTGAATTATTAAATAGTTATCAATTTGACTATATATTTCATCAAGCTGCAATTTCGGATACTCGTGTAATTGATCAAAAAATCATAATGAAAACAAATGTAAATTCATTTTATGATTTATTAGCAATAGCAAAAAAAGATGATGCAGTGATGATCTATGCAAGCTCAGCAGCGACTTATGGTAATTTACCTTCACCACAAACTGTTGGTAAAGAAAGTCCTGAAAATGCTTATGGTTACAGTAAATATGTCATGGATCTAATTGCTAAAAACTACTCTATAAACAATCCAGGAATGACTATTTCTGGACTTAGATATTTTAATGTATATGGTGGAAGAGAATTTTTAAAAGGCAAAACTGCTTCAATGGTTATACAAATAGCGCACCAGATTCTTGATGGAAAACCACCAAGACTTTTTGAAGGTTCAAATAATATTTTGCGTGATTTTGTTTATATTGAAGATGTTATTCAAGCAAATATTAAAGCATGCAAACCAAAAATTAATGGTGTATTTAATATAGGTACTGGAAAACCAAGAAGTTTTCAAGATATTGCCGATATTTTACAAAAAGAATTGGGTACTAACTTAGGAACAGAATATTTTCCAAACCCACATACTGGATACCAAAAACATACTCAAGCAAATATTTCTAGCTCAGAGCAAAATCTAGGGTTTCAAGCTCACTTTTCTCTGGAGACTGGGATTAAAGCATATATCCCTGAAATAAAGCAACTTCATCTTAAAGATAATTTATGATTGATCTTCAAAATAGAAATCCTAAAATTTTGGTTGTTGGTGATCTTATGGTTGATCACTACCTATGGGGTTCATGTGAACGCGTATCTCCAGAAGCACCTGTTCAAGTTATAAAGGTTGATAATGAGAGCACTTTGCTCGGAGGTGCGGGAAATGTTGTTAATAATCTCAAAACTCTTGGTGCTGAAGTTGATGTCATTAGTGTAATTGGAGGATGTCAAACTTCTGTAGAACTTAAAAAATTATTATTAGAAATCGAAATAAGCACTAACTACCTAATAGTTCAAAAAAATCGGGTTACTAGCAAAAAAAGTAGAATAATTGCTGAACAGCAACAAGTAGTCCGCTATGATTTAGAAAGCACTGATGAGATTAATAACAATTCTCAAATGGCTATTATTAAGACTTTTAAATCAATTATTAATGATTATGATGTCATACTTTTATCTGACTATGGAAAAGGGGTACTAACTTTTGACCTTACCCAGTCGCTGATTAATATTGCAAGTCAACATGGTAAAAAACTATTAGTTGATCCTAAAGGGCTAGATTATTCAAAATATAAAGGTGCGTATCTTTTAACTCCAAATAAAAAAGAGGCTAGTGAAGCAACAAATATTTCTATAAATGATCCAAAGAGTCTTACTAAAGCGCTTCAAAATCTCAAAGAACAATGTAACTTAAAGATCTCATTAATTACGCTTAGTGACCAAGGTATCGCTGTATTTGATAATAAATTGCAGATTTATCCAACAGTTGCTAGAGAAGTATTTGATGTAACAGGTGCTGGTGATACTGTACTTGCGTCTCTTGGATTTGCATTATCATGTAACAAAAATATTGATTCTGCGATAAGATTTGCAAACTTAGCTTCAGGGGTGGTGGTTGGAAAGATTGGTTCTGCAACTGCGTCGATTAATGAAATAATTGAATATGAATCAAGTCTTAATAAATCTAATAGTGGTGAACATATAAAAACCTGGAAAGAGATATCAACTATTGTTAGTGAATTAAAAAGTAAACAAAAAAAAATTGTATTTACTAATGGTTGTTTTGATATATTACATATCGGACATATTAAATATTTAGAAGAGGCAAAAAACTGTGGTGATATATTAATATTAGGTTTGAACTCAGACAAATCAGTACAAAAACTCAAAGGTAAAAATCGACCAATAAATAATGAATCTGATCGTGCTTACATTCTTGCTTCACTTGAAGTTGTTGATTATTTAGTAATCTTTCAAGAAGATACGCCTTTAGAATTAATTAAACTCATTAAGCCAGATGTTCTTGTTAAGGGGGGTGATTATGAAGGAAAGGAAGTGGTTGGTCAAGATATTGCAAAAGAATTAAAACTAATTCAATTTATTGATGGTAAGAGTACTTCAAACACCATTAAGAGGATCCAGGAATCATGAAAAGCATTATCATTAATGAAATTAATGAGCATATAAAGGTCTCAAATTCACTACATAATCAAACTGAAGAAATTATTAATAGCTCACAACTTTGCATTAACAGCCTAAAGAATGGTGGTAAGATTTTATTATGTGGAAACGGAGGAAGTGCTGCTGACGCTCAACATATAGCTGCAGAACTGGTTGGTAGATATAAAATTGAACGCAGAGGCATACCAGCTATTGCGCTAACAACTGACACATCAATCTTAACAGCAATTGGAAATGACTATGGCTACAGCCACATATTTGATCGCCAAGTTGAAGCGCTAGCAGATAGCCGCGATGTAGTAATTGGTATAAGTACAAGTGGCAGCAGTATCAACGTCATTAATGGTTTAAAAGCAGCTTCCAAGCTAGGCTGTAAAACTATTGGATTTAGCGGCCAAGATGGTGGAAAAATGAAACAAATTTGCAATATTAACATAGCCATATTATCTCTTGATACGCCTCGAATACAAGAAATGCATATCGTACTCGGCCATATAATTTGTAACTTAATTGAACAAGAATTTAAAATTTAGTTAAGTCTCTTTACTTCTCTCAATACATCTGAAGGATCTATTAGTTTCATACATTTATGATGCTTAAGAGGACATACACGTTTCATACACGGCTGACATACTAGATTCTTCTTGACTATTATGCTTTTTTCATTCAACCACTGCGAAGTTTCTATAGAATTTGTTGGCCCAAAGATTGCCACTGTTGGTATTTGATAAGCAGCTGCAAGGTGCATTGGACCACTATCTCCAGTGATAAATAAATCTAGATTTGCAATTTGAATAAATAATTCATCAATTGAGGTTTGGCCTGCTAGATTTTGAAAATTTGTAACACCTTTTTCAATCAAATATTTCACAATATCTGCTGCAATTTCTATTTCTTTATTACTCCCCAAAATAACAATATCATAATTATTAGATAAGTCAGAAGCGACAGATGCAAATTTTTCAGGATACCATCGCTTAGCACTTCCATAAGATGCCCCAGGATTAATACCTAGTATTTTATTTTTAGAACTCTTTACTCTCTCTTGAGATGGCAATTTAAGCTTACCCGGAATTAAATTAATATTTAGAGCACTATTAATAAAATTATTATATTTTTCAACTTGATGACCCTGTTTAGATTTATTTTTATCAAACTGGAACTTCCTCGGAGAAGAGATGAAAAATTTAACAACTTTAGATCGAAAAGAGCTTCTGAAAGAGAAAAATGCATCAAATTTACCAAAGTTCTTTATACTTTTGTATAAATTAAAATATTGCTTTTCCAAAACAAAAACTTCAGTAACTTTTGGATGATTTTTTAAGGCTTCAGTAGATATAACTGATCCTATTAATATAATTTCTGAATCAGCAAAAAAATTTGCTAAGTTTTCAATAGCAGGCGTTGTCATTACTGCATCACCAAGCCATGAAGGGAGCTCAATTAGAATTTTCATTTAGTAAGCTTATAATGTTTTTTACTCAACTCCAATCCAAAAAAATTCTCAAGCCTAAGCATCATTCGATGTTTTTTTTGCTTTAAAGTAATTTTATAACTAGGATCGGCTTCATAAAGTCCACTCTCTTTTGGGAACCAATCTTTAATAATTTCTGGATGCGTTCCTTGAAATTCTTTAATTATTAATTGATCCATTTGTGAATAGTTAATTCTCACTGGCATCGCTCCCCAGTACTTTTGAACTTTTTTACTCTTTAAATTCATTTGGTCCTCACTCCGCACCCAGCCATAGTGATAACAAGTTACTCCAGTATGTTTTGCTTTAGGATATCTACCTTTTTTATTAGAGTCTAACACAATCCAAAATAATCCGTCTGGAGCATAAGATCTGATTGAATTTTTTATAATTCTAGCCTCTGATCGATACCATCCAGGTGAATTAAGTATGCTATTAGTATTCCCATAAAAGTGATTAAAGTCAAAAATAAGAGCTTCAACATTATCATCAAGTAAATGCTTCTCCATAGATTTTTTAATTTTCTCTAAATCTCTCTCATGATAAACCTCATCTCCTTCAATATAGAATGCCCAATCACCTGTACAGTTATATTGTGCTATCATTTTCTGTTGGCCATAAACATAGCCTCTATCGCGCATATTATCGCTCCACTTTGACTCAATAATGCGAATTTTTTTATCGTTTAAAGAGTGGATCGCCTCTAATGTGTTATCTTCGCTCTGACCGACATTAATAACAAACTCATCAACTATTGGTAAAATTGATTGTATAGATTGCAAAAATGGATAACCTAATATCTGTCCATTTTTAATAAATGTAAAACCACTAACTTTCATTTTTATTTATTGAGTTCATTCCGTTATCACACCATTCAATCTGATTATTTATTACATTATTTAAAATTTCATCATTCTTTTTTAATGATGTTCTAGAATTTTCATTGTGCCATAAATGAAATTGAATTAACTTAAAACGAACATTTTTCCTTTTAATTGCACTATTCATCAAGCGAGCAGCAAACTCACTATCTTCTCTTCCCCAGCCTTCAAAGTGATTATTAAATCCATTTATATTTATACAATCCTCTCTGTAAAAACCCATATTACAAGACTTAATACCCTGTAGATGATTTTTTTTATTAGAAAATATCAAAGAAAGTATTTTTGAATGAATAGAGTTTTTTCTATTAATTAACCCTGATGAAAAGAATGAAAAATTAACATTTTTTTTAGCTAATGCTTTTTGCGTTTCCTTCTCAGATAATAAGACTCTAGAGCCTTGGACAAAATGTCTAGGTTCCGCACACTCGAAATGATCTTTAACAAAATTATGATGAAGCAATATATCTCCATCAATTAGAATAATATAATCACCAGAAGATTTGAGTATTGCCTTATTTCTGGATCTTGCAGCCCTAAAGCCATTATCTTCCTGCCACGAATGAATAATATTTAAATCAAACTCTTTATTAAAACTTGAAATTAACCTTCTTGTTGAGTCATTACTTCCGTCATCAGCGATAATTATTTCATCAGGCATAATACTTTGATGTCTGATGCTTTCTAAAACCAGTAATAATGACTCAGGCCAATTAAAGGTAGTGATAATTAGACTAATTTTCATTAGCTGATGAGTTATTAGATAAAATAGAGATTAATTTACAAAACATTTTTATGATTAATATAAAGTACAAATAAACATTTACTAATTTTACTGATACTATGAAAATTTCTGTGTACATTATCGCCTTTAACGAAGTAGAAAAAATTCGAGATTGCATTAATAGTGTGCTTTGGGCTGACGAAATTATTGTTGCAGACTCATATAGCACTGATGGAACAACTGAAATTGCCCAAGAGATGGGTGCAAAAGTAGTTCATATTCCTTTTAAAGGTTATGGTGATTTAAGAAATAAGGCAATCGGTAATTGCAAAGGTGAATGGATTTTTAGCCTTGATTCAGATGAGAGATGTACGATTGAAGTCCGAGATGAAATTATTAAACTCATAGGTAATGCACCATTAGATATATATCGTGTGCCAAGAAAGAATTTTTTTATGGGGAGATGGATTAAACACTCTGGCTGGTACCCAAATTTTAGACAACCTCAGCTTTTTAAGAATGGAACAATGAGCTACACCATGGAGCCAGTTCATGAGGGATATATTAGCCATAGTAATAAAGAAATTGGAGTTATTAATAATATTATTTGGCAATTTCCATTCAAGAACACTGAAGAAGTAATGCATAAAGCTAATCGATACTCTAGCTTAGGAGTATTAAAATTACAAGAAAAAAAAATAATAGGTAGCATTTTTAAAGCCTTTACTCATGGCTCCTGGTCTTTTATAAAGCACTATATTTTTAAGCTTGGCTTCCTGGATGGTGGGCCTGGTTTTGTAATTGCCTTTGGTAATTTTGAGGGTACTTTCTATAGATATATTAAGTTAACAGAGGCTCAGAAAGACTGGAAACCCCCTATCACGCATCCAATTAATAATTCCAAAAAATGATAGTACCAGTTATCTTATCAGGAGGAAGTGGAACAAGATTATGGCCTCTTTCTAGAAAACTTTATCCTAAGCAATTTTTAGCTCTAATCAATGAAACTTCTTTATTTCAAGATACAATTACTAGACTACCTGAAGGAGTAAGTGATCCTATAATTATTTGCAATGAAGAGCACCGCTTTATTGTTGCTGAACAACTTAGACAAATTAAATCTAAAAGTAAAGGAATTATTCTAGAGCCTATTGGGAAAAATACTGCCCCTGCAATTGCCATTGCAGCTATGAGTATATTGAATGAAAAGGAGGACCCTATACTTCTGGTCTTATCTGCTGACCACCTTATAAAGGATATGCAAAAATTTCAAAACTCACTTCAAATTGCAAATAGAATTGCTGATGAAGGGAAAATGGTAACTCTTGGTATTAAGCCTCATAAACCTGAGATTGGTTATGGTTATATTGAAGTGGATAATTCTAAAAAAAATAAATACTACAATATTGTTTCATTTAGAGAAAAACCCAATCTTGTAGACGCGAAGAAATACTTAGACTCTGGGAACCATTACTGGAATAGTGGAATATTTATATTTAAAGCCTCATCTTATTTAGAGGAACTAGAAAAATATGAACCTGAAATATTCAATATTTGTAAACAATCATATAAAAAAGCCACCAAAGACTTAGATTTCATTCGCTTAGATAATGAAGAGTTTCAGAAATGTGAAAACAAATCTATAGATTATGCTGTTATGGAAAAAACAAAAAATGGAATGGTTGTACCATTTAATGGGACTTGGAGTGATATTGGATCATGGGAGGCTTTATGGGATTCAAAAACCAAAGATATTAACAATAATGTCAGTGAAGGAGATGTAATAGCTACTAAAGTTAAAAACTCCTATATACACAGCACAAATCGTCTGGTGACTGTAAATGATGTTTCAGATCTTGTCATTATTGATACTCAAGATGCATTATTAGTCTCAAGCAAGAAAAGCTCTCAAGAAATTAAAAAAATTGTGCAAAAACTCAATGATGATGATAGAATTGAATCCAATAGTCATCGAAAAGTATATAGGCCTTGGGGTTACTATGACTCTATAGATCTTGGTAAGAACTTTCAAGTAAAGCGAATTTTAGTTAATCCAGGAGCAAAATTATCTTTGCAAAAACATGAAAAACGTGCTGAGCACTGGGTAATTGTAAAAGGAATAGCTTTAATAACGTGTGGAGATAAAGTTTTTCAGTTAAAAGAAAATGAGTCTACCTATATCCCTAAAGGCGAAATTCATAGACTAGAAAACCACGAAACAGTCCCACTTGAAATTATAGAAATACAAACAGGAAGTTACCTCGGAGAAGATGACATTATTCGCATTGATGATGACTATAAGAGAAAATAAATACTAACCAAACTATCTTCTATCCTCATAATGGGTCAAAATTTTTATAATAAATAAATGAGGTAGTGTGCGATAATTTATTGGTATTCTAGGCAAACTAAATCTATTTGAGTTTAAATTTGCCCTCCCTCTTTGCATTGTTGTAGCAGAAAGATAACCAGAATCTTCTGCCATATTGCAAATTAATTCATTAAATTTACCAAAAGGATAGCAAAAATCAGTAACTATTACTTTATATTTATTTTCTAGTTCTTTCTTACAGTCACTAATCTCTTTCTGAGCATTTAACTTTGAAATATTAGTTAAATCAGGGTGTGTCTTAGTGTGGGCACCAATATCCATTCCTAAATTAAGCCAAGAGATAATCTCAGCCTCTGTCATTAATGGCCTTTGAGTAATTCCCTTATCAATATCCCAAGTATTAGAAGAGCCAACATTTTCACTTACAATATATGAAGTGGCACTAAAATTATATTTTTTTAAAATTGGCGCTGCATTAAGCAGAATATTTTGATAACCATCATCAAATGTTATGCCCACAACTTTTCCAACCTTCTCTCCATCTAAATAAGGCTTAAGCTCTTTAATACTTAAGCCCTGATATCCTAGTTTTTTTAAAATCCACATTTGAAAGTTAAACTTGTTTGGAGGAACATGTAAACTTCTCATTACTGTTGATTTAGGCATTTTTTCAACACTATGGTACATCAAAATAGGAATATTATTATCTAGCATTATTTACTCATTATTCTTTTTATCCGCTGTCTTAGAACAACAGAAAAAGGCCGTTTAATTTTGACTTTTTGAGCTAAAAGGACTTTATCATCATAATGAAGCCCTTTATTTTTATGAAAAAAATTAGTCAAGATACTTCTGGCATACTCTTTCTTTCTTGAGGTTGAATAAAGACTAACAAAATTTTTCCCCTCAACTATTTTATATTTTCTTAGTAAGGTTTCCGAAAATGAAAATGGCTCTATAGTATGAGCAGGTACTATATCAAAAAATTTAAGCATAAGCTTATCAGCCCAATCTAGGCTAGGGCGCATATCACCCATAATTCCCATCATTAGAGACCCCCACATAGCTGATTTTCTTGATAATTCATAATATTCACCATCTATTTCAATTTTTCTGCCTTCTAAATTCTTAACATAGACATCAAACCTTACTCTGTCATAAATTAACCCCTCATTAAGATAAAACAAAGCTTGATTTAACTTAATTAAATCAAAAAGTGGTAATGGGGATTTATGAAAGTAGGTATCAGTATCAAAAAATAAAATTTTATCCGAATTTTTCAGCTTTAATTGATCAAAAGCAAATGCTAATCCACGGTTTTTGATTCGAAAATGATATTGGCCATTGAGTGACCATTCATTTTTTTGCTCTTCAGTCATTGATAAAATTTTGACTGGGTAATCAGAAAATAACTCAGGTTTTTCAGTCAAAACCACTATTTCAATTTGATTTTTTTCTAATAACCAATGTTGAAATGTTAAAAAACTAAATATAGCACCATCATAATAAGTTTGGTCCTCACCATAAACTATATAAAGAACAACTTTTCTCCGTTCACTTTCAATCTCCATTTGAATTGGTATCTCAGATTTAGTATTTAAGTTAAGATGCCAGTCTTTAATTTCATTAAAAACAGAATAAGGACTAATATTATCTAAACAATTACTGTGGCCATGGTTATCATCACAGCCCGCTTTTCCACATGCTACGCATGCCATATCTGCCTGAAAAACTGTTATATTGCCATAATTTTGGATAGGCTCATTATGTTTTGTTGCTCTTTGCAACGCATTTGACCATGGAGACCACATGCTAAGTCTTGTTGATCCAAATATAGCAAAGATACGTTTATTTTGAGATGCAGCAATGTGCATATTGAGAGTATCCATTCCAACATATGCGGAACTTAATTGACTTAATACATAATATTCCTCTAAAGAAGTTTTACCAATTAAATTATAAATATTTGATGCTCTCGGAATCTCTTTTTTAATTTGCAAATCAATTTTACTATTACTTCCAGTAACTAATATAGGTAGCCCAAGACTATCAAGACTTTCTAATAATTTATTTCTTAAAGACTCTGGATAAATTTTGTAGCTATACTGAGCAGAGGGGTGGAATATAATAAACTGGGTTATTCCTTCATCTCTTAATCTACTCTTTACTTTTAAAATAATATCCTTAGAAATAATTGGTGGTTTCTGAATGTTTTTATGTTTTATTTTTAAAAGGTTTAATGGCTCTGAATTATTTACTAATATATGTTTACTATTATCAAAATAATAATAGTGTGATAGAAATAATCTTTTCCACCATGACTTGTACTTTTCATTTTCAATTGCGCTAATTGAATTATTACTTGCACATAGAGCATAGAAAACGCTCCTATCACTAGCTGTTAAATTTACACTCAAATCATACTTTCTAAAGATTGCTTTAATAAGATTTTTTTCTTGCAACCACCTACTATCAGCTTTCTTTTTGTAAGAAAATTGATGAATAAATTTAACATTGGGCAATAACTTACCAACTTCATAAGTATCGTCATTAATAAGTAGATCTATATCAGGAGATTTATAATATTTATAAAGAACACCAATTAGGTTAGAGCTTAAAAAAACATCCCCATTAGAGCGCTGAATTATTATTAATATTTTTTTAGGGTTTTTCAAAATCCTTATATAAAAATGAACTAAAGAATATGAACATCAAAGTGGTGTAATGCCCTAAAAGATAGGAATCACTTAGCATCAGAACTAGAAACATTAAAGGCATAGTTATCCCTAAATCTCGAATGAGCTTACTGGATGAATTAAAAGACAGTTTAATTTGATAATAGAAAATAGCCAGCATACTTAGTAAACCTATAAAGCCAAGATTAACTAAAACAAAAGAATACATATTATGAGGGTTTTCAACATTTACCAGTTTAGGAAAGCTGATTTCATTAACTTTTTTATACTCCTGAGGAAAATCCCCAGTTCCAACACCAATTATTGGATTTTTTTTAATTATCTGCCATGAATTAATTGCCATAGCCAGTCTAAGCCCTACAGAAGTGTGGGAGTCAGTTTTCCTATCAAAGCCTTTTGTATCTTGAAAAGTAACAACTTCGTTAATTGCTAAATTAACTCTTTCATTAAAAAGAGAACTTGAATAATACGCAGTTATAAATATCAAAGGCATTACTAGTGCCGATATAATTAGCGCCCTAACCCTTTGTGTATTCAATACTTGAAAGATTAAGATTAGTAGCATTACGAAAAAAATAACCTGTCCAGCCCTTCCACCAGTAATAAACATGTTTATAGTCATTGTTATAGAGAAAAAACAATAAAAATAAAGCAATAAATTTGATAATTTTTTATTAAATAATATTTCATGAAGAACTAGATATATAGCAAATGCTAGAATTGGATTATAAGAAATATGGCTCATAAAAGGAGTTGGATTTCTGACAGTAGCATTTTTAAATGGTTCAATTATTTCAAACCATACTAAATATGAGGCAATTTCAGTGAAAGTTATGGCTAAAAGAAATGCTGATATATAAAATCTAACATACTCTTTACTAACTATAGTGTATAAAATTGGTAATAATAACAAGAAATACCACATTTTATGAACAATGTGGAGTCCCCAAATAAGATTTTCAGTCCATAACAATCCAATAACATGTAATGCAAAGAAAAGAATTGATGCTAATAAGAATTTATTACTAATTATTTGTAAATATTTATTTTGATAGTCACCAGAAAATAGCCAAAGTAGGCAAATAATTACAATGATTAAATTTCCCCCAAAAACAGTGAGAGGCATTAGAAATGCCAATATAATTAGAAGATATTGATAAGTCTTTTCTAAATTAAAAATTTTCAGCATATGAGGCAAAAAGACAGAACTTTTTGAATAATTATTTTATTATACCTTTCATAATCTATGGCCATAAAAACTATTTTTCTTGATAGAGACGGAGTTATTAATAAAGAAAAAAGCTATTTATTTAAAATAAAAGACTTTGAATTTATTAGTGGTGTTTTTAATGCTTGTCAATATTTTAATAATCTTGGTTATGAAATCATCATAGTGACAAATCAGTCTGGTATTTCACGAGACTATTACTCTGAAGGTGACTATAAAATAATTACTGAGTGGATGGTAGCTCAATTTAAAAATAATAACATTAATATTTTAGATATACTACATTGCCCTCATTCTCCAAAGTCAAATTGCAACTGTAGAAAACCTAAGCCAGGTATGTTTATTTCAGCTAAAAATAAATATAATATAAATATGGAAGAATCTTGGATGATAGGAGATAGTGAATGTGATATCACTGCAGCTAATTTAGCCGGCATAAAAAACACAATATTAGTTAGGAGTGGGCATAAAATTGATGAATTTGAATCTAATTCTATGTATTTTTTAGACTCTATTTATCAAGCAAGTCAAGTCATAAAAAAATAGAAAAAATAGAAAAAATTAATATAACAGACTCTTCGCTATCTTAACAATTTCATCAATGCTAATATCCCTTATTGTGTGATCATTTTTATTTATTCTATATGGATTAACATTTGAATTAGATTCAAGGATTTTATTTTTATCAGTGATACAAGTATTCCTGTAGCCAGGTGTAGAGCCAAAAAGAGTTATTGATGGAATATTTAAAGCCCAACCCATATGAGTAGGTCCAGTATCTGAGCCTATAACAAGATTAGCTTGAGAGATCAAAGATATCAAAGCACTTATTGATAGCTTTTCACAGATATTAACTTCTGGAGCAAGATTTTTAATTTTTTTAGCTAACGATTTCTCTTCTGCATTCCCCCAAATAATAAGATAATTTGCATCTAATAAATCTGTAAATTTCGCGAAATTTTCAATTGGATAACGTTTTGATGCGTGAGAAGCTCCAGGTACCAATATAATATTTTTTTTAATATTAGACAAAGTATTATCAAAATATTTATCTCTTGGATATAAAAAAGGTAGCTTTTTTAAAATTTCAACCTTTGAACTTTTAAGCCCTAAAGCGAATTTTATAATTTCGAAGTTACGCTCAATAATATTTTTTTTATAATTGTAATGAAAAGTTTTACTGTAGAACATTGAAGCAAAACTCTCTCTTGCTGAAAATTTGTCAAAACCAAGAGTGTGCGTGGAACTAATAAAGTGAGAAATCAAAGCAGATTTAACTAATCCTTGCATATCAATAACCAAATCATACCTACCAAATTGTCTAACTCTTTTAATTTCTTTAAATAGCAAAAATAATGATTTTTTCTTTTTGGTTCTTTTAAGGTTAACTGTATGAATATTATTTATATCTGG
>Ga0209383_1000136_pt1 | contig 52070 bp, 53 predicted proteins | sample CoawatmetaG02DNA_FD_187510 | JGI IMG/M metagenome (GOLD analysis project Ga0209383, IMG submission 187510) | Marine microbial communities from the West Antarctic Peninsula - Coastal water metaG029-DNA (SPAdes) (version 2) | ecosystem: Environmental > Aquatic > Marine > Coastal ...
ACCATAATTAACTAATTAACTTTTTTAATTATTACAACTTAACTTTTTAAGATACTTTTAGGAAAACCTGAAAACGTTTTGCATTAGTTTTTTTATTAGGTTATCAAATCTGAATGGAAACAAAAATTACAACCTATAGAGATATTTTGTCGTTGTATTTACAACTTGTATTTACATTATAGATATTACAATTTGTAATTACATATGTTACAAAGTGTAATTACAAATTTAATTATGGTCGGCAACACATTTGTTACCATTTATGGTGTGGAATATTTATTTTTCGTTCAGATTGTTCATTTTTTTGCCATATTTCTCTCCGCTCGCCATTTTTTGCATGACTTTTCGTATCTATATTTTTTTCGAGTACGACTTAATGGAAATGACAAACTATATTATAGATTATTTTATACAATAGAGAGAAAAATGGCAAATACATAATCAAAAGTATAATAAATATGAAAATTATGTATTTAATATAATGGACTCATCATAGTTTTATATAATTCAATGGATAATTTATTATTAATGATAATTTTCTCAAGAGAAAATCTGTAAAATACGTGTCCCTACACTCACCTGTGTCGTGAGAACTCTCATTTTTTATCATTTTTAAATTTTCGACGTCTCTTTTATGACAAATCTTATATTGTTCTTCGTAATGTTTCCCTTTCTCTTTATGAAAAACACCTGCATGAACCAAATCATTATTATACAATATACCTGTATGCTTTTCCCCATAAATCGTAACAGGTTTCGAGAAAAGATAAGGGGTCGTATGGTGACTTCCAGGACATACAGAAATTAAAGGACCTTTTGATTTATATATTGAATATGTGTACACTGGATATCGCGTCTGGACAAAATATTGGCTTGATGATACATCTCTATGGAAAATATTGGTTTTACATCCTTTAAAAGTATACTTATAATCCAAAAAAACATAATCTTTCGGTAATTCTTCAAGAACTTCTCTTCGAGAGTTTCCATGAAGAACAACATAACCATCTTTACATAAACCTGTTGCCTCACCGGATGATTTTTCTTCTATTGTATTGTATAATAAATATAGTATCAAGAGAAAAAACATATACATACCATAATTCATACATTAACTATATATTTTTATTCCCAGATCAAAATATATAAGTAAATTCATTTAAAGTTTTGATTTCATTGTAATGTATATGGCGTGTATTGGTATTGATCTTGGAACTACGTACTCCTGTGTAGGTGTATGGCAAAATGGAAATGTAGAAATTATTGCAAATGATCAGGGAATGAGAACTACACCATCGTATGTAGCATTCACTGAAAACGAACGTCTTATTGGTGAGGCGGCGAAGAATCAAAGTGCTCAGAACCCTTCGAATACTATATACGACGCAAAACGTCTTATCGGTGGTACTTTTAATGATCCTAAACTTCAAAACGACATTAAATATTTTACATATGATGTTATTTCAAGCAACGATGGAAAACCTATGATTAATGTCGATTATAAGGGTGAAAATAAAAACTTCCAACCTGAGGAAATATCTTCCATGGTCCTAATCAAAATGAAAGAGACTGCCGAGGCATTTATTGGGTCTTCTGTGACAAATGCCGTCATTACTGTTCCAGCATATTTTAACGATTCGCAACGACAGGCTACCAAAGATGCTGGCGCGATTGCTGGTCTAAATGTTCTACGTATTATTAACGAACCCACAGCAGCCGCCATCGCATATGGTCTAGATGACAAAAAAGGACAGGGTGAAAAAAATGTGCTGATCTATGATTTGGGTGGAGGAACATTTGATGTAAGTCTCCTATCTATTGAAGATGGAGTATTCGAAGTTAAGGCAACGGCAGGTGATACACACTTGGGAGGAGAAGATTTCGATCGCCGTCTAGTAGAATATTGCGTTCAAGAATTTAAGAGAAGGTTCAGTAAGGATATTACCGATAATAAACGTTCCATGAGACGTCTACAAACATCATGCGAAAATGTAAAAAAAACACTTTCGTCATCATCTGTTGGAACAATCGATATTGATTCGCTTTACGAGGGTATAGATTTTAATGTTACCATTACACGAGCACGTTTTGAGGATATGTGTAGTGATCTATTTAAAAATACGTTCGAACCCGTCGAAAAAGTACTCAGAGATGGTAAAATGAGCAAGAGTATGATTCACGATATTGTTCTAGTTGGTGGTTCAACACGTATACCAAAAATTCAACAACAACTAAGCACCTTTTTCAATGATAAAGCATTGTGTAAAAACATCAACCCAGATGAAGCAGTTGCATACGGAGCAGCAGTTCAAGCTGCCATTCTCACAGGTGTTAAAGATGATAAAATGAATGACCTCCTTCTCCTTGACGTACTTCCATTGTCACTTGGTGTAGAAACCGCTGGAGGTGTCATGACTAATTTGGTTGATCGCAATACTACCATTCCTTGTAAAAAGTCGCAGGTTTTCAGTACTTATGTCGATAATCAACCCGGATGTACCATTCAAGTATACGAAGGTGAAAGACAACTCACCAAACATAACAATAAACTTGGGGAATTTAATTTGAACGATTTACCTCCCATGCCTCGAGGAATACCACAAATCGAAATTACTTACGATGTGGACGCAAATGGTATCCTCAATGTTAGTGCTGTTGAAAAATCAAGTGGAAAAAGTGAAACAATCACTGTTACCAACGATAAAGGACGCCTCAGTCCTGAGGATATCCAGAGAATGGTTGATGAAGCAGAACAATTCAGGGATGATGATGAACTCATAAAGAAACAATTCGAAAGTAAAAATAATCTCGAAAACTATCTATACCAAGTCAAGAAGTCACTCGATGATGAGCCTCTCAAATCCAAGATCTCTACAGAAGACAAGGAAACCATTGATACCAAAATTCGCGAGTTAGAAACATGGAATACCGATAACATGAATGCTTCAGCAGAAGAGAACGATGAACAACGCAAACATCTCGAATCAGCATTTTTACCAGTAATGACAAAGATGTATCAAGAAAATGCTGAATCCGGACAGGTTCCAGACGAAACAAACATCGCAGATGATGTTCCAGAGACAGAATATGAACCCGAAATCGGTGATGTCGATTAAGTTATTTACGTAATGTTTCATAATTTTCTATAAACCATTCTATTGTCCTTTCTAATCCCACTTCGATTGGAGTAAACTCAAATGGCGCGTTTAACCATTTCATTAATTTGTTATTATTTGCTGTTTTTTTATACTGACCATCGCTATAATGATGGTCAAAATATAAATTATTTTCGTAATCCATTTTTTTGGAAATAATTTTTGCCACATCCTCAATACTCACCTCGTCCTTTTCAGGAACACTAAGTATTATCGGTTCCTTATCTTCATAACATAAAGCCACCTTCAAAATAAGTATCGCTAAATCATCGCTATAAATAAATTGGCGTAATGGTTTGCCTGTTCCACGTACAATAAATGGTCGAGAACCCTTCTTTGCCAAATAACATTGATGTATTAACGCTGGTATGACATGCGAATCTTCCAAATGAAAATTGTCTTGTGGTCCATAAATATTCGTTGGTATTACCGAAACAAACATCTTGTTATATTGATCATGATATGCCTGCGATTGTACGTCTACCATACGCTTTGCATACGCATAAGCATCATTTGAGTAATGTGGTGGACCATTGTGTAACATCGTTTCGTCAATTGGATACGTTGTGTCATTTGGAAATATACATGTTGATAAACACGAGACGCATTTGGACACGTTATTTTGATGACATGCTTTAAGTACATTCGTATTCATGGACATGTTAGTTTCGAACATATCTACCTTATAATTAAGATTCTTGAATAAACCTCCTACATTTGCCGCCAAATGTATAACAATGTCTGGTTTATGGTCTTTAAAACATTTGTCACATTCATCATAATTAACAAGATCGTAATCCTTTGAAGATAAATATACACACTCATGTGTTGTTTCGGTCTCGTCCAAAATGCGTCGCATTGCATTTCCAACCAACCCTGTGCCTCCAGTAATTAAAATTTTCATTATAATATCATCATAATGAAAATCTCATATTTTTCGTTATTTGTACGTTCACTTACGTAAAACCAAATTGGTGATACGAGGTTGTGTCGATACACGTACTTGTAAACATTTTACATCACCCATCATATTTAGCAACGAAATATGATCACTTATTGGTACATAAACATCATCTATTTCAATCATCATTTTTTCCGGTAACACATATTTGGTTAGTAATAGATTCTTGAAATCACTAATTGACGCATCTTTTGATATACATTCCCATGAAACAGCATGACTATTGTAAATTACTACAATTATAAATTCATTATCCATCCCAATCGTACTTATATTTTATAAATAATAAATAATACCCAAAATATCATTATTTATTATTTTCCTGCTTGCTGGAATCGAACCGGCGACCTGTGGATATCCAATAAAACTATTACAGTCCAACGCTCTGCCAACTGAGCTAAAGCAGGTTCGTGGGTATACACCCAATATATATCATCGCACGATGTTTATATAGTTTTTTCTATAATATATTGGTTATATATATATATAATGAATTTGAATTTGAATTTGGGTTTTGACATGAAAAATATAATGGAATCACGCATACCTTCGGCTGATGAGGGGTTATTACACAGAATCGGTTTTAGAAGAAATATAAGAATAAGTAATTCTTCTGATAAAAAAGCATATGTAATAATTACTCCAACACCCATTAAATCGATTTGCACAATTGGTGTTGAAAAATTAGGAAATATACAATACGAACAACACGGCGAATACAAAAGTGAAGAAATGATGATAATGCCAGGAAAACAGGACAAATACTTTGAACTAGAAACGAATAAAATATATATATCAGTTTTGATTGAAGTAGAAGAGAATAATTGGAAACAATGGAGAAAAAATAGACTAATAGATAGCAAGACTACTGATTATAATATTACCAGGGATTCTCCTGAGGAATGTATAGATACATCTTTTCTAGATTATTCTCATAAATAATTGTAAACCAAATACATGCTCCATAAAGTCAATAATTTAAATATATCGATATTTATATGAATAACGATTTAACATTGCCTACTGCTTGCCGACCAAAATGTTATTCTAAAAAATCAGCATATCCCGTTTTTAGTATGATGCACTATTATCAATCCATCGGAAAAACATTACATCAACAAACACATAAATTAATCCCAGATAAGACGTCGTACGTAAATGGAAACCATCATATATATCCATACAATAAACAGCGAACATGCGCGACTTTTTTACCAAATAACCATCAATTTATTATGCAGGGAGCGACTACATCATCGTCACTAATACTAAGAAAAAAACAGGATGCCCTTTACAACGGCGGTAATGATCATTTACAGAATAAGTCAAATGAACCTCGTATACCAGATATCTTTATATCCAAAACATGCTACTTTGGCACGATCCGATGTAGAAAAAATATACGTATAATAAAATAATTTGGAGATATTATTATATACTATTATATAAATGTCACAAAAAAAAAGCCGTTCCAATAGTATTGGAGCAATAAATAACCTATTTGACAATAAAAAATATTGTTACGATGCTGTACGTTTTCGTTCATGCAGCAATGAAGAATTGACTATGATATTTAATAATTCGAATGAAAACAACATCACAACCACAGCCACAACCACAGCCATTCCTATCAAACGCCGAGCAAGGGATACAAGTTTTCCAGCAGAACGAAGTATTGCGAAATCACCAAATGTACATTCTGTTATGAAATACCTACACATATTTGATAAACAACGCCATAATTCCCTTGATAATTAAGGCGAAAACTATTATATAAAATGTCTAATAGAACGATATTTTATATATTATTTCAACATTTCACACATTGATGATTTTTCGGAAACTTTTTTCACGATTCCAAAAATGGACATTTTTTGATGTCCTTTTTTCAAATCGATAAAAAACTTTCAGGGTCAAAAAACACTACTTTATGGAATATCTAGATATATGCTCTAAATCACGAATTGAATAATATTTATACCTTACCATAACTTTTTCAACATTTATATATTTTACAATAAAAAGGATTTAGGCGACTTTTGTGTCACTCATATATAGAGTTACATTGAATGACAAAAAAGTCGCCAAAAGTCGCCAAAAAATATTTATGTGAAAAGTGTGACTATTCATGCTGTAAAATAAGTGATTTCAATAAACATAATCTGACACGTAAACACAAAATGATGACGATGAGTGACACAAAAGTCGCCAAAGTCGCCCCTAGTATAAATTTCCAATGCGAGTGTGGACGACTCTATAAGTACAGGCAAGGTTTACATAATCATAGAAAAAAATGTTCCACTATTTTGGAAGAAGTATGTGTGGTTTCCGAAAAAGGTGATGAGAATGAGTCAACCTATAAAAATATCATCGTACAACTACTTAATGATAACAAGGAAATGAGGGAGTTATTAAAAGAGCAACAGATAGATCATCACAACGAAGTGAAAGAACTTTTACCAAAACTGGGTAATGTTACTAATCACAATCAACAAGTAAATGTCAATGTCTTTTTGAACGAACAATGTAAAAATGCCATCAATCTTACGGATTTTATTCATAAACTTCCTATCGATTTTAGTGACCTGAATGCTATCGCAGAAAAGGGTTTTGTAGAAGGAATTAGTCAAACATTACTCGAAGGATTAAAGCGTTTGAGTATCTACGAACGTCCGATTCATTGCACAGATACAAAACGTGAAACACTTTATATCAAAGAAAATAATACGTGGGAAAAAGACGACAATGGACACGTACATATGAAAAATGCGATTCAGAAATTAAAACGCCGAAATATGACACAAATAGGTGATATAATCAATGCGCAAGACATATCAAATAGTATAGATATTTCGACAAAGATCATTCATAGTCATGTAGAGGGTATGAATGACGGACAAGAGAAAAGCATGTCCAAAATAATTAAAAACATTACTAAAGGGGTCCTGATAGAAAAAATGTAGTATAATTCCATAAAATTGAAAGTGGTTACATATGCCAGTAAGTCATTAAGAGAAAACATGAAATTATTAAACGATCTATTCGCATTTATTCTTATAGTATCCGCCAAATATGGCATTGATGAATCACATGATGTAAGCCATAGTATGAATGTTTTACATTATGCGCATAATATTTACGAATCCCAAGTTTGTATTTGCCCGTTATTGAAAACCTATCAACGTGTTATCTATATTGCTGCACTTTTGCATGATATGTGCGATAAGAAATACATGGATGAGACTGAAGGGTTGGACGAGATTTGTAAATACTTGTCGCCACGAATCGAAGAGAACGAGGTCGAAATGATCAGAAAAATTGTATCCACAATGTCTTATTCCAAAGTAAAGGTTAATGGATTTCCGGATCTAGGCGAGTATATGTGGGCATATCATGTGGTTCGCGAAGCAGATATATTATCGGCATATGATTTTGATAGATGTATGATTTATCACCTCAAGCAAAACAATGGTGACGTCGTTTCATCTTTTAATAACGCGGAGAAATTGTTCGCGAATCGCGTATTCAAACATAGTGAAGACGGACTACTTTTGACAGAATATTCCAAAGCGAATTACATGAAATTACATACTACAGCAATTCAACGTATGGATACATGGAAAATAATCATGGAAAACCCGGATTTGTAGTGTACACATCCTACAATCTGTATAATTTGTATTTAAACACTTTTTTCTACTACCTAGTATGAGTTCTCTTACTATCGTAAATGATAAAGTTATAGAGTTTTATAAAAAATACCCGAATGTCGATTTCGAAACGATGAACTTATGTATGGTTGATATGCTGGAAAAAATCATGACATCGTCATCTGATCAAATTTCCAAGTCGTTAAGTTCACAGATTTTGAATCAATTGCATGAAACGAAAAACATGGTACATCATGTACAAGACTTCTTCACTTCACAAAAACAGAACCAATTTGATGGTCGTATGGCACAATTCAAGACCCAAATCATGGGTGAAATTCAAGACGCATTGTCTATTGCGCAAGATAAGGATCGAACCAATATTGCGAAAAGTATCCAAGAACCATTGATTCATTCTCTAGGAGAACGTTTGAACGAATTGCTTCGTGATTCAAATAAACCTGTTGAAAATGGAATCAAACAAAGTCTACATGAATGTGAAAATCGTATCCAAACACGATTCCAATCTCTTGAAAGTTCGAGCAATGAACAAAAAACATCTTATTTGAAAATGGAATCTGAAGTACAGGGGTTTCTACAGAAATATAAATCGTCTTCATCAGACAAAGGCAAATACGCCGAAAACCAACTCGAACAAGTTGTTTATGATTTATTCCCATTGGGAAGTCTAGAGAAAACAGCCGGTGATAAACAATCAGGTGATTTTATCTTATCACGTCAAGACGCACCTACAATTCTACTAGAAAATAAATTATACGAATCTAAAACCATTCCTTATAAAGAAGTAGAAAAATTTGTGCGAGATTGTGAAGCGCGGAATTGTCATGGTATCATGCTTTCACAACATATGCCTATTTTTGGACGTTCGAATTTTCAGTGGGAGATGCACAAAGGACACGTGTTGATGTATGTCAGTAATGTCAATTTCGATCCCATTAAAATTAAAATTGCTGTGAACATGATTGATTCATTGGTACAAAATAAACAATTATTTCAACAATCCGGTGGCGAAAATGAAGACGAAAATGAAGGAGAAAATAACAATTGTTCCCTTATTTCAAACGATGTTCTGGATGTTATTTATCAGGAATATAAAACATTCGAACAACAAAAGGAAAATATGCATGTACTGGTACGCGATCAAAATAAGAAGTTGCGCGATCAAATCGAATTACTTCAAATGAATTCTCTTACAAAATATTTGGAAACATTGTATGCCAGCACGAAAACATCAAGTGCAAAGTGTAAGAAGTGTGGACGCGTTTTCGGTGGTCGATATCCAAATAAGGCATTGAGCAAACATAAATGTGACGTTGTTCCAAAAAGTGATGTACCTATCATTTCAATCGAAACAAATCAGACTAAAGACAAGTAATGTATCCGTTTTAAGTGTTCGTGAGGCAATTTATGTGTCGCATTGCCATTTTTCAAATAATTTAGATATGAAATTCTAGGTTTTTTCTCCTCTAATTTTACAATATCGCTCATTTGATATGTAAAACATTGGGTTTTAGCCACAGAATCACATAATACACATTCAATCTCTATTTTATTGTATACATTATCCGAACTTTCCAATGATTTATGACCCTCTTTCTTATCAAGATTCTTCAATTCGGCGTCATTATTAATTTTATATATAACTCCGTATGTTTTTGAATTTCGCCGTTGTTCTATATTTGCAACGCCAGATCTCAGATTGTTTATGTTCACATTTCTATATCTAAATATGAAATTTTCTACATATGCTGGTCCCACAATCTCTATTTTGTTATCGGGTATAAAATGTCTAATGTGGTCAAAATCCATATTTGATCCATAAGCAAAATAATACATGTTATAATACCATATTAAAATTATCTATAACGCCGCAACATTTATATCGAAAAATGAATACGTTTTACTTCCATTTTTCCATTCTCGTAAATATCGATTTTAAACAAGGTATTGAGAGGAATTTCTAGGTGAGGTATATCTTGCTTATCTACGTCTATTAAATAAGAATATAATACTCTCAAAACTGCCTGATGACAAATAATCAATGTATTCCCATGTGAACCAATAATTGTATCTATAAACTCTTTTACGCGCTCATTGATATCGCTATACGACTCTCCTCCGGGGTAACAATAATTGTATTTATCGAGCGTTCTTTTATGGTACTCTTCTGGGTATTTTGTTTCTATCTCTTTGTATGTATACCCGTCATAAACTCCTGTATTCACTTCATTGAGTTCCTTTATATGCGAGGTTTTTTTAAAATATTGAGCAGTTTGAATTGTTCGCCGAAGAGAACTTGTATATACGTCTACTTCAATTGAACTATTATCGAAATATTTATATAATTTGTATGCATATTTCCTACCATGTTCCGTTATATCTGAATCACCACCTAGTCGTTGTGAGACGTTATATTCACTTTGTCCATGGCGTGTAAGATATATGGTATTCGCCATCATGTATATAGTTGATAACGATTATTTATCGTTATGAACTTATATTATTTGTTGCTCAATTCGTCTAAATTTGTACAAAGTGTTACATGCGGTGGAAGATTTAATTTTACTGATTGGTCGTAAAATTCGGGGTGTACATACAAACGTACGTCGTCCATTATATGAGTAAAAATTGCTGACAAACTATTTATTCTTCCTTCCGAGCCAGCGTAAATTTTTGGTCTGGGCTTTTTTCTAGTTGGATAACGACAATTCCATTCACATGCCATTGCCCGGGATATGGATTGCCATGAACTCGATGTTAATACAGCAATAAAAGACCAAGACCCATTGTCTTTGGCAGTAGTTGCCCATGCTCCCCCTTTGATTTCACCATTGTGCTGTCGCAGCCGTCTTTTCAAATTTGTAGTGTAACCATTATAGGTCTGACCATTCCAGTTGTTATGTTGTCCTAAAAAATAGCAATAGTATGTATTTGTCTTCTTTTCTGGTGGAACATAGGTCGGTTCAGTCATTGGCGATACCATATTACATGATGTGACATTATGTCCGGGTTGTTTGCATTTTGAACATACCATTTAATATTGATCATACATTATATCTGCGAATTTAACATACAGAAATTTAAAATGGGTTAAAACGAATATATTAAAATACATTAGTGTTAATAATGGTAACATTTCTTGAAATATCGCCGCCTACCAAATTAACGAAACAACGTTGTATCGATCCTGTTTACATCTTTAGTCAATTTTTTATCCACAAAGACGAAACACGAAATGACGAAATCAAATATTGTTTGAAGCAGAATGTAGAAAACGCCTATATTAAAGAGATTGTTCTCTTAAACGAACGTATCTATAGTGATGATGAATTGGGTATATCCAGTCCGAAGATTAAACAAGTAAATTTGGGAAAACGTCTTATGTTTTCCCATGTATTTGAACATGTGTTAAAAGAAAAACTAAAGGGATACATTGCCATTATCAATATAGACATTTTTTTCACTCCGCAATTAAATCGTCTACAAATGAGCGATATTCACCAAGAGAAAAAGGCATTTGCTCTATTGCGTCATGAATATCGTGGGCAATCTGACTTAAAAAAGGCGTCGTTATTTGGCTCACAAATGTCTATTTTAGAGAAAATGAAGGACGAACACGAAGAAATGTATAATAAAGTAATCAATGAGACAAATCTACCCAAAGATTTTTTAGTTCAAGGGGCGAGAGCTGATAGTTGGGATGCCTGGATAGTACATACCAATTTCATGATAACCGAAAAAGAAAATAACGCATTTAAGTTCGATTTGGGACGCGTTGGTTGTGATAACAAAATGATTTATTTGTTAAAAATACTTGGTTACGAAATTTATAATGACCCATTGTGGATCCCAATTTATCATTACCATACTGATCAGAATCGCGAGTACACTCAGGCAGATCGCGTACCGGATCCTTATGGATTGTACATACCTGCACGCACAAATTCTGGAAATACCCCTGGTTCACTCGGAGTTGATATTCAGCAGGTATTAAAATCTACAAATAATTTGGATAACCTACATTTTTCAAATGACAATACCAAATTTGGAAAGTATATCCAAGATAAAAACGACAAAAACGAACACTATATAATTCCCCGCATTGCGGGTGAAGAAAACAATTTCGCATTTTTCACACGCATGATGGAAACTGGACAAATTCCGAAAAATGACCAGAATGACCAATTACTTCGCTATCATATTTTGAAAAATAATGCAGGCGTGAATATGACTAGTTTTGAATCAGCCAAAAAATATAGTGATTTGTATTTCAAATCGTTTGAACATTGCGAGATGTATTCCGTATGGGAACCATGGGGAGCAGTATATAGAGCGATTCAACATTCGCACGATTATGTGACGACCACATTCCAAAAAGAAAAGATATGGGCGTTCACATTTGATATATACCATTTTTTACACAACCCATGGACTCAGGCATTGCGCGGAAAACGTTTGCTTATTATTAGTCCATTTGAAGATAGTATGAAAAAGAAGATAAACAATCGCAAAGAGATTTATGGAGTAGATTTGTTTCCCGAATGTGAATTTGTATTCATTAAACCACCTCAAACGCAAGGAACACAAGAAAGCCGTGAATTCGACGTAGAATTGGAAGATTTTTACAAAAGGCTTGACGAAGTGAAAGACGATTTTGATGTGGCATTATGTAGTTGTGGAGGGTATGGAAATTTGGTATGTGATTACATATATAGTGAAATGAATAAATCCGCGATATATGTGGGTGGGGTTCTACAAATGTATTTTGGTATATATGGAAGTCGTTGGATACGTGAACGACAAGATATAATGCGGATACATTTGAATGAACATTGGAGTCGTCCAACCAATGATGAAAAACCAAAGGATTTTCAAAAAGTCGAAGGCAGTTGTTATTGGTAAACGATGGCGGGGGTCGTTAATTTATTTTTTCAAGTAAGTAGAATAATTTCGTGATTAGAAAATACGGAAAATTTACATCAATCAATTCATCTTGTGGTATAGTACCAAACCACATACACGTAAAATAAGGCACGTAACATAGAGCGTCTTTTAAATCACATTGATATTCATCATAACTATAGTTAATTATATCGTATTCATGTAGTTTAAAATAATAGTAATTTGTAAATAACGTATACATCATCTCGATATTTTCGATGTCAAAACTTTCAATAATAAAAAAAACCAAATCTTGAACACCTTTACCTATTCCACAATGTTGCCAGTCTACAAAGAAAGGTTCATTGTTATGACATGTATCATAAAAAATATTCGGTGATTTAATATCACCATGAATAAAAGTTGTGTGGTCACCTTTCGATAAATTATTTTGGATTTTTTCAAAATTATTTAATATATTACCACATATTTCCTTTTGTTTTTCATTGAGTATGTTATCCCACTTCTGTATAAAAGAATCATATTTCGACGTTATAAATTCGATGTAAAAAGGCTGAAATATTATATCATTGGTTTTTTTTAATCCAGGATATGTTTTTTTGATATCTTTATTCCAAAATTTCGCATGAAGTTTACACATATTATCAATTATTTTGAGTGACACATCAATGTTTTTAGTAGTTAATTTGATGTTTGGAACTAAATTCTTAGAAAATAAATTTTCTAATATTAAACCATTAGGTTTATCATTATAATTTATTAATCCAAAATATTGCGGAATATTCATAGTATCAATGTTTGATGATATCCGGTCATAAAAATAATATTCTCGATTGTATAATTCTATTTTATTTGCCATTATAGATAAATCATTTGTATGTCCAGTGTTTTCATATTTTACAACATAATGTTCCGTACCATTATTGTTTTTAACGCGAAATGCATTTACATCAGCGATAAATCCACCCTTCAACATATTATCAAAATAAATAGTATTTACATCACAATTCAATGTCTGTGAAATTTGGTTTTGTAAAATAACAACATTTTCCTTTTTATTTTCAAATAAATTATGTATTGTGAAATTTTTAAAGTTTTTGATTGAAGTATCCACCTGATAACTTATCATTTCACTTGTATTGTATATAGTTTCTATTCCTACTAGTAAACGAGGATTATTTTGCTTGGCACTTAAAATACCTGATTTTGAATCCTCAAAAATAAAACATTTATCGTTTTCTATATTTAATTTTTGAATGGTATTCAAATATGGTTCTTTGTGTGGTTTACCATTCACAACATCACTACTAGTAATTGTGAAATCGATATACTTTTCTAATTTTATATGCGAAATAATGCTATTCGCCACAATTCTATTACAATTAGTAACTATACAAATTTTATGCCCGTTCATTTTGATTTGTTTTATAAAATCATAAACTCCTTCTATAACCTCTAGTTTATTTATACCTTCAATAAACAATCGATCTTTTATTGTAGATAATTCATTTGTACTAATATTGATGTTTCTAAGTAGTGTATTATTTACATATTCGTCATTATTACCTTGAATATAGGTTTTAAAAAGTTCTTTACTAATAATTATGTTATATGTATTAAGTATTTCACTCCACACATTAAAATATATTTGATCCGTTAGAACTAACGTGCCGTCTAGATCAAATAAAAATCCATATGTGCGTTGAATAAACTCGTCTATAGCTATTGGTGTTCCAAGGGAGAAGTAATAATCATCATTTAATTCCAATCCTTCAAAAGTAGCACCATTTTTTATCATTTCAGAAATTACACACGACGTATAAGGTTCATTATTAAAAGTAATATTATTATCAAGAACAAATTTACAATAATTATTTAATTCATTAATATCTCGAAAGGCATAACAACCAGTATTTGCATTATCAGATATTTTAATCTTTTCTTTTATTTCAGTAATATTGCCTTCATCGTTTATTTGGATGTAAGAATATATTGGTTCAGGGTCATTATTCTTAGTATAGAAACATGCGTTATTATTTGTTTTTCTAAATTTTGAAATAATATCATCGGTGTAAAAGGTATCGCAATCCAATAATAATGTTTTTTTATGATAATTCGAAGTTTCAAGAATTTGTCGAAATCCTTCATACAACGTTTCAACAGCCCCCCTTGTATCATATATAGAAAACATCTTGATGTGGTGATATTTAGTATGAATAAAATTGTAAAAGTCATAATCATCTAATTTTTTATTGTAAATAATAAATATTTCATCTTCTTTGTTATAATTTAGATTATCAAGAACATATTCGATCATTGTTTTTTCAAAAATTTTTATCATTGCCTTCGGATTAGTATATCCTTCATTTATAAATCTCTCACCTTTCCCTCCCAAAGGAATTATTATATTCATAATACCTATCAATATAATAAATTGCTTATTTTAACTTTTTTAATAATTAAATGATTACATTACATCGAAACCCGTAAAATGCTATAATTAAGATTTATTTAACAATGGAGTTGTGAAAAACCTAATGCAATAAATTATCTAATGGTTTGGTGTCATATCAGTAGTGTTGTGTGCCCACTTGTAAACAGATGCAAGTGATTCATGTATAAATTCGTCATCGAATTTATTCCATCGCGAATAAATATACCCTTTCTTTGCCAAAAACTGATGAATTAATGAACGCATCTTTGGATTATAGTTGTGTTCGACATTCATATATCCGATTGTATATTTCGTAAAATCGATACCCATTAAAACCTGTAGTTCACTGCCTTCTGTATCTAATGACATATAATCAATGTATTTCGGAGCCTTAATTTCATCCAATATTTCTGTCATTGTTCTAGTTTTGAGAACAACATTATCTTCTACTTTACAATTTCCAATATTACCAAGATGTGTTTGGATTCCGGATAATTCGCTACAATTTACAATATCAAACGACACTTCTTTACCAGACGTTGCATATAATGGGCAAAAAAATTTATGACAATCCCTATTTTTTATAAGATCCTCTTTATTATTTGGGTTTGCCTCGATACATACACCATCCCATCCCAGTGTTTTTTCAAAATAATATGTGTTTGAATTAGTTATTCCGTCAACAGCACCTAATTCGATAAAAAAACCATTTTTTTTTCATTAAAAATAAATTTTGAAATATACTCATCTTGACGTATCTGTGATTTATACATTATAACAATAATATACACAATGTATTTAAATATAATTTTAACCAAACTCATTTATTACTACATATAATCGTTTTTAGTGTTCATTTGAAAGATGAAAAATTATGATGAAATAAATTGTATTTTAGTCGTAAAATAATTAAACAAATAATGCCTTTATAAATAAATGAAAATAGACAAGATTTTCATCATAAATTTAAAACATCGTACAGATAGACGTGATGATGTAATTAAAGAGTTGACAAAAGCAAAACTAGATAATTACGAAATGTTCGATGCTGTACAACCCAAAACGATTGAAGAAATTAATAATTGGAATCCAAAATTCGTAAGCGAAAAACCAGATTGGTTACGTTCGGATTTTCTAAAATTTCGATTAGGTTCATTAGGTTGTTTATTGAGTCATGTTGAAATAATGAAAACAAGTTTAGAAAGAGGTTATGAACAGGTTTTGATTTTGGAAGATGATGCCGAATTTCGTCTGGGAAAATATGATAGTTTTAATGAAGTACTCGAATCTTTAGAGTCACAAACTCGCAATATCAAATTTGATATGTTTTACTTTGGTGGTACACATGAACAAGATAAATTATGGCAAATAAGTGAAAATATATTTCAAACAAAAGGTACAGGTACAACAGGGGCATATCTAATAAATTCTCGAGGTATGAAATTAATTTTGAAATTAATTAAAGGATATAATGATGCAATTGATGTTTTTTATAAAAAATCAGCTCAACAAATACTAAAATGTTATACAACTATACCAGCATTAATTATTCAAAAAGATAGCTATTCAGATATTGTTCAAACAAATGTAAAATATAATTTTGATCGTCTCTATAATTTTTGTCCTCCTAAACCTCAAATGAAAGAGATTACAATGGTATTAACATCTTGTAATAGACCTAACGAACTACAAATAACATTGGAATCATTTTTTAAATTTAATACTTATCAAATTAAAAAAATTATAATTATAGATGATTCTGGGAAATTAGGATGTATAGATGAATGTTTATATTTAATACCATCTAATGTAGAAAAGAATATTATTTATAATAAAGAAAACATTGGTCAAATAAGTTCTATTGACAAAGCATATTCTCTTGTAGACACTGAATATATTTTTCATTGTGAAGATGATTGGGAATTTTATGATTATGGTTTTATTGAAAAATCTATGGAAATTTTATCTACTAATGAAAAGATATACACAATTTGGTTAAGAGAATATCAAAATTTTAAAGTAGTTCAAAATGGTCAACCAGTTAATCCAAATATAGTAAATAATACACATAGAATTTTGAGTGTATTTAAAGAAAGAACCAATACTTGGTCAGGATTTACTTTTAATCCAGGATTACGAAGATTAAAAGATTGTAAATTATTAATGCCTTATAGTCAATATGTAGGGTCTAATGAATGTAATTGTGGTGGTGTAGAACAAGCACTTTCTAATTTATATTATAAAAAAGGATTTGTTTCAGCAATAACATTAAATGAAAAGGGATTTATACGCCATATTGGTTGGGATAATCCAACAATTAGAGAATATTAAACCATTTACTATTTTGTTCCATTAAACGCTTATCGGGTATATCATTATTATCTAATTGATTGAATAAGTTTATGTCTCTAATAAATCCTGGATAATGATTCCCAACAGCGCTCGTTTTACTACGATTATTCCAAGCTTCTACCGATTGGATTGCATAGTGATTTACTAACATAATTGGTTCATTTAACTCAAACGATATATTTGTATCAACCATATTTGGTTTATTATGTCTATGTATTCCTAGTTGTATAAATTGGTTATCGTAGTTACAATATATAATTGATTTATATGAATTATACTTTCCATTTGGACCATTTTTTATACTATTATAATCTCCTCTATATAAAAAGTTTTGAACTACATTTTTCGGTTGTTCTTTGAAACCACTTGAACCAAAATGTACCCAATTGATTTGTAATTGTTCTTTATCTTCTAACATTTTCAAAGGATTTTTTAAGTCTAAATCATTAGGTGAATATAAGAATTCATCTAAATCAAAAATTCCAAACCACTTCGTTTCATTTAAATGTTTTAAAAAATATTTATTGTAATATTCAGTTTGCGGCCATTCGCCACCACGAGAATCGTGTATAGGAGCATTATATAATGTTACTAGTTTTGTATCAATATATGGTTGTAATATTTCTAAAAAATTATCATTACTATTATCGTTTATCATATAAATATGGTTTACACCATGATGCAAGTAATGGTCGACCCACTCCTTTAAAATATGTGATTCGTTCTTAAAAATAGCTCCAATAGTGAAATAATACATATATAATCTGTTATATGTATTATTATTTAAATGAAAATACTACTATTTAATTAGAATGCCAGAAGCACCAATTCCGAAATTACCATGGAACATATATTGGATTAATTTGGATAGGCGTCCAGATAGAAAAGAACATATGGACAAAATTTTGGCGAATAATAAAGAAAATAGTTTTCGTATTCAAGCGGTCGATTTTAAAAATAACTTTTATCCATATAACGTCATACAGCACCCTAAGTTAAATGGTGGAGAACATGGGTGTACTTGTTCTCATATTAAAGCATTGGCATTTTTTTTAGATAATTCGAGCGATGAATATTGTTTCATCGCAGAAGACGATTTGACAAATGACTATTCACAATATTGGCAACAAAAACATTATGAGTTATTAAAAAATGGGGATTATGAAATATTACAACTTCAAACTACTACTGATACATTTAATAACAATGAATTAATACCTGAAAAAAAATCGGATTCCGGTGCAACATTTTATAGAATGTCTAGAAAATCGGCATATAAAATAATTATAAATCATTTAAAAAAAGAATCGCTAACAATTGATTTGTCAAATCATATTCATCCGGTAGCCGATCATTTAATTTGGAAGTATGGAAATACATATTTATTACCAATGTTTACATATTTGAATGTTACTGATTCAGATACAAATAAAGAGGGAAATATGAATATGAATAATTACTGGAAATCATTCTTTCAAAATGCAAAGGATAAATATTTAAATATGTGGAAATCACTCAATAATATCTAAAAGAGCCTCTTCATTAAATTGGAAACCTTTGTATTTTTGTGATGTGTTATAATTTTCTTCAATATGTGGTTTCATTTTATTATATAAATCAGAGTTAAGTGTTGGTAAAACATTAATTAAATCTGCCAATGAATCAATAACAATAATACCATTTATATTGAAAAATTTACTGATACTAGGACATCCATAATATATAGGAACCGTTCCTGTTAAAAAACAATCTATTAATTTTTCAGTAAACATATAATCTTCCTTGCTGTTTTCAATAGTAATCGAAAACATATAATCTTTCAATGCCCTTATTTTACCATTTGTTATATGTCTGCCACTATGGTCTGGATCAAAATTTTTTGATGTAAAGTATGGTAAATGTAAATATTTCCCTCCGTAAATATCAATATCCGATTTATTTTTACTAATATAATCTGTAATAGCACCTCTAAAATGATGTCCGGAGGTGATTCTTTTATTTGAAGTTACCATAGAGCAATTTTTAGTTTTCCGCCATAAATTAATATATGCATCATGTAACCAACACGTTCCATATAAATTCAATTTAAAATTTTCTCCTCTATCTAACAATGTCTTGTCGAATGTTAAAACTAAATCGAATTTATTATTATTTTTCGATATATAATCATAATATGTTCTATGATATTCCTGTCCTTCCGACATTAAAGCAATATTTGTTTTTGCTTTGGGATCGATATTTTTTTGGAACTTATTCGTGTAAATAACTATATCTCCTTCTTCAATTGATAGATCACCATCTGAATTAGGATCTAAGTTTCTAACAAAATGTATTTTATCAGTATCTTGAAAAAAAGGTGGCTCGTGATTACTATCACCATCCTTCATTTTAATAATTACTTTATCTTGCATTATATATTTTACCTAAAGAATATATAAATAATACATCAACGTAATTATCTATTTATCAAGTCGTTTACAACTTTTGTTGAATGTTCTGTATTTCTAAGATGAACATTTCCATCAGAATATTCTTTTTTTAAAAATCCTTCTTCGTCACAACATGCATCATAAATATCGAAATAAAAATAATTGTGTTTTTTACATAAATTTTTAATTTGTTCGTTCATGAAAGTATAATATGTTTTTCTTTCTTCATTTGTTCCAAGAAATGGGTATGGATGATCAGGAGCACAATAAAATCCACGGGTAGGTGGTATTACATTATAAACACTAACACTTAAATTTTCATATTGTTTAACGTTTTCATGGATTGCTTTAAAATAATTTATAACTATTTCAGTTATAATTTCTTGATAAGAATTTTCATTAGTTATATGTTTGAAAACATGTGTTCTACAATCTATTTCTCCAAAACAAAATATCACTATATCATTTTCATTAACACCAAAATTTTTTATATTACATAATTTTAATCCTTGTTTTCCAAATGTATACATTAATCGTCCTCCTAGATGATGAGTAATGATATTCGCATTATTAATATTTCCCCAATGTGAATGATGTTTATCGGCATGACTATCTCCAAATGTATGAATGACATTTCTCGGCATGACTATCTTAAAGATCATGAATAATATTTTAAGTTATTTTAATGTAACAAATATATGTGGATAATGATATAAATAGTTTTTTTTAGTTAATTCATAATATGGTCCAGTTTCATTTATTATCGAATGATTTACAAAAAAAATTTACGAATAATACTCTTATTCCAGTTACCAATGGTTATTTTGATCCTGAACAATATAAATCATTGGTGATTCCTGAATGGAATGCGGTGATTGAAGAGTTTATTAAAAATTATACCAAAGAAAAAATAGAAGCCAATCTACATGGTAAAGAAAATTATCCATGCGGGGATTTGCAATATAAAGAGGGAGGCGCATCCTTTTATTTTTGTAAATTATTTGATACATTGGATTTAAATGAAAAACGAATAGCTGTTATTGGATCAGAACAACCTTGGATAGAAGCCATAGCATACAATTATGGGTGTAGAAATATTACTACAATCGAATATAATAAACCAAATATTGATCATGAAAATTTTAAAGTTATTTCATTTGAAGAGTTTGAAAATTCAGAAGAAACGTTTGATTATATATTTTCATTTTCTTCCATAGAACATTCTGGATTAGGTAGATATGGTGAGGAGATAAATCCTGACGGAGATTTAGAAACGATGGACGTTGTTAAAAATCATTTATCTGACAATGGATTAATTGCATTAGGTATTCCCATTGGAACAGATACTTTAGTTTGGAATTCAAACAGGATATATGGAAATATTAGACTTCCATTATTATTGAAAGATTTCAAAATTGAAAAATGGATAGGCGGGGATGAAAGTTGTTTAACAATTATGCCTATGTACGACGGACGTTTTGCTTATCAACCAATTTTATTATGTACAAAAAAATAATTTAAATGTGCTGTAACAGCTGCGTGCTTGATTTTAGCGAACAATATACTATGTTCTTTTTAGTGTATAAAACGATAAATCGTTTATTAGAGTTTTTTCATTTAAAATATAATTTACATTAAATTTATCTTCAAGAATATATTTTAATTTATGATGAACTTCTGGGAATGATTTTATGATTTCATAAAAATCATTTAAATATTTTACAGGTAATAAATAAAAATTGTCACACACATACCCTTCTGTTTCAAGTTCTGAAATAATGTTTATATTATCTAATTTAATATTTGATTCGACCAATTCTTTTAATAGTAATAAATCAACACGTGTAATTATAAAATAATCGTAAGATATATTATTTTCTTTTGAATAATTTAAACATAATTCTATTCCCTTTAGTTCCTTCTTACATCTTGACATATATCCGTCTCCCATTTTCCATTTATCATTTTCATGTACATTATCATAATTATTATAATGTTGTAGATCCTCGTGAAAATTAGAAGATTTGTAATTAAATTTGTTTTGAAATGATTTGTCCATTTCATTTCCTTGTGAATTTGTAGATAAAAATAAATCGATGATTTCATTTGGAAATAATTTTTGTATATTTTTTAAATTATTTTCAATGCACTTTACACACGCTGATTCACTTCTTAATCTATATCTGTTATTTATTCCAAAGCTAGAACCATTATAAATTCCAAACAAAATCAAGGCAATGGGCATTATAATTTAGTATATAACATATATTTAAATATATGTTATATACTAAATTATAATGAAAATCGCATTATGTTTAACGGGATTTTTAAGGGAAAAACAATATATAGTAAATTTTATTAATTTTTTTAAACAAATTAATGATAAATTTGATGTAGAATCATTTGATATATATTATAGTTGTCCTGAATTTATTAAAGAACCAGAAGAAGGTAATTGTGAAAATAAGGAAGAAAAAAACGAAATAATTAATTTATTCAAGAGTATAGAAAATGAAAAAATTAAATGTTTTATCGAAATTAGGAATTATAATGATGAAACAATAAAGATGTTTAAAAATAAACTAACTTCGTTAAACATTGACAAAATAACTCATGATTTACATTCTCTAAGAGCATTGAGCAATTTATATGGGAAATGCTGCTCTTTAAAATTATTAAATGGAACCAAAAATAATTATGATTATGTTATTTCTGCACGCTTAGATACGTTAGGTTTCATAGACAATATTGATACTATTTTAAATAATTCATTAAACAATACATTAACTATGTATATTTGGAGAATATATCCTTATAGAAATAACTTACATGCGGAAGATGGGTTTTTCATATTTACGCCGGGGTGTATAGATTTTTTGTGTAAATTATATGATGATTTACATTTATTAAATCTTAAAAATGATGATTGGGGTCCAGAAGTAATTTTAGGAAAATATGTTAATAGTAATTCAAACATAACAAAATTATTTTTGGATGGTGTAGTTTACAATGCTCCATTATATCAACGTTATCTTCAATATAGGGGAACGATTAAATATAATAAAAAATATAATGAAAAATGTAATTCTATTTATAAATAGTTATCTTTTGGTGTTGAATGTATTTTTATACAATGGTACCAAATAATCAGTTAAAAGTTGTACCATAAATTACAAATCTTACTATTTCTATTTCCGCCATAACAATGATAATTCAATATATTTTTATTTTAATTTAAATATATTTAATTAATAGTATAAATATGAAGATAAATATGGTTTTTCCTATGGCTGGTGAATCAAGAAGATTTAATTATAACTTTAAACCATTCTTGTATTTAGATAATCGTAGATTTATAGAACATACCCTACAAAATTTTATTTTATATGACGAAACGATTGCTTCATATAATTTTATTGTTACAGAGGAACAAGAATTAAAATATAAAGTAAGAGAAAATATACACAAAATCTTTGATGAAATCTCTTATAAAATAAATATTTATATAATACCTAAAACAACTTCCGGTCCATACCAAACACTTTTATCATTTAAAAATCTTTTGACAGAAGAATTAAAAAATATAATTATTTGCGATATTGATCATAGTGTGGATATAAAACCATTAATTAATTATTTAAAAAATAACGAAAACAAAGAAAATATTTTAATCCCCACGTGGAATATTCATGAGAATGAGCATTTTAATTGGGGAAAGGTTCTTTTAAAAAATGATAAAATCCATTCTTTTTACGAAAAAGAAATTGTTTCAGTACATGAAAATGATAAAATTTATGGAATAATTGGTTGTTATTTTTTAGACTCTTTAAATTTATTAAATAGTTCATATGAAATAGACAATATAACTGATTTTTTAAAATTGAATATTAATACACTAAAATTAAAGGTTATCCCAATAAAATTTGCTTATTTTTATGGTACTCCTGAAATGGTAAAAACAGCCATTTCTAAAAGACGAAAATTACAGAGTTTTTTCTTTGATATCGATGGGGTTTTATTAAAACATAATCCACATTCTTCAAACGATATAAATAATAATTTTGTTTTGGGAAATAGTTGTGACGTATTGAAAGAATTAAAGGATCACAATAATAAAATTATTTTAACTTCTGCAAGACCTAAAAAAGGTAAAAAAGAATTGGAACAATTATTAAAAGAGTTAGGTATACCCTATGATGAATTAGTTTTAGATTTAAATCCGGGTCCTAGGTATTTAATAAACGACATTAAACCATCCGATATATTTGTTAATCAAGCAAATGGGATAAATGTTATACGAGATGTAGGAATAGATCATTTGATTTTTAACGAAACTTTAAATTATAATATTGAGGTAGTTAAAAAATTCAAAGGAAACTCTTTTAGTAGTACCTATTTATTAAAAAATAATGAAATGTTGTTTGTTAGAAAACACATCATTAAAAATAATAAAACGTTAGAGCATTGTGATCGATTAAAAAGACAAGAAGAAGATTTACAAAGATTTTATTATTTTGATAACTTTTTAGTTCCAAGAGTTTTGAATTCTTATGATAATAATTTGAATCATTATTTAGATCTCGAATATTTACCAAATCATAAACAATTAGACGAATTTAATATGTATACACAAGTTTCTGTTGTAAAAAAATTAATTTCAAGGTTAGAAAAAAATGTTTATTGTTATAAAAAAATAAATACAAATAATAATTTCATTTATGAATTTTTTGATAGTAAAATTTATCCAAAATTACAGATATTTGAAAAAGATTGTACCATTATGAATTATTTGATAAATAGTAAAAAGGTTTTTATAAATAAAAAGGAATATTTTGGTCTAAGAGAAGTATTTACACTATTAAATATTGAAAATTTCAATACTGAATATATAAATCCGATTCATGGTGATTTAACGCTTGAAAATATTTTGTATAATGAGGAAAACAATGATATAAAATTAATCGATATGGAAGGAAGTAGGTATGTAGATAGTTGCTACTTTGATTTAGGTAAAATATTTCAGTCAATAGTTTCTAATTATAAAGAATGGAATTGTATTGACAATGTTATTTATGACGATAATATTGATAATTTAACTTGTTTAAACGAATATTTTGATTGCGATTTTAAGATCTGTGAAGAAATTAGCCAAATGTACGGAAATATAATGAATGTAGATGATGTAAATGTAATCACTAAAAAAGGAATATTTTTTATGTCTACCTATTTCATTCGTTTTGTTCAATTTCGTCAAAAAATTAATAAAGGACATGGTATTTTTGCAATAATTATGGCTGTCGTTTGGTTAAATAAATTACTTTAAATATATATATAAATATATGAATAAACATATATTTATATCTGCTAGCAAATTAAGCAATTTTTGGAAAAATATTCCAAAAGAAATACTCGACAATAGTTTATTTTTTCTGGGATCAAAGAGACATTGGTTATTTCCTGAAAATGACGAGGAAATTTCTGATTCAAAAGCACAACCAACTGATTATTTATCATTTGAAAAAGAATTATTGGACTTAATTAGACAAAAAGAGGGAAAAAATGAAGTGTTTTTCTTAAAATCTAAGGATACTGAACACGCAGGAGATTATAATAAGGTTTCAGAATGGTTAGTACAAAATGGATTAAATAAATTATGGTTATCTGATCTTGAATGGGAAAAAAACAGGCATTTAGTAGAAGAAAAAAAATATTATGGTGTTTCAATAGAACAAATAAAATATAATTACGAGACAGGAAACCATTTTTATAATGAAGTAATGTCATTGTTAAAATATTCTAACGAATCTATTATTCCGTGTTTGAATTATTAATATTTTGATACTTTAACCAATCACTTTGTTTTAATATAGAATCTTTTAATATGGGTCCCGGTGGTGGAGTCGATAAGGGGAATGATTTTAATAAAAATTCAACTGAATCGTTTTCGTTTTTTACTCGTTGTAATATAAATTCATGTAAATGTGTTTGTAACCATTGTGGCTGCGATAATAAAATATTCCATTTTTTATCAAACGGGTAATCCCTAAATTTGTTTTTATCATTTGATTTTGTAAAAGCATACCTATTTACCACATAAAATAATCCATCTTCTTTTAAGTTGGATTGAATCCATTTGAAGTATTTATCTAATACATTTTTAGGCATTTCTCCCAGTGACCTTTTATTAATAACTACATCAACTGGAAAATTAAAATTTTCATAAATATTATATGGTAGTAATAAAAAATCAAAAGAATCATTTTCAATATCAACAGAAATAGAAGAATCGATCAAATTTATAATTTTGTATTCGGAATTCATTGCATTTAGATAGTAATTTTGTAATAACAAAACTTCTGGTAAATCAATAATAACGTATTTTGTATTTTTTTTCAAAGTTTTGTATTTATTAGCGAAATTTCCGTACCCACCTCCTATTTCTACAACGGTTTTAGGTTCTATATTTTTATATGTAAGAGTTCTATCCATTTGCCATATTGCATAAATGTGATAAAGATCATCAAAATTTAACATAATATTTTCATGTAAATAGTGTTTTGGGTTTCCTATATTATTATTAAAACTATATTTTTTCAATTCATTGTTCGTTAATACGTTCAACTGATCGTATCTATTTATAATTTCTTCTATTTCGTCAGGACTATAATTTGTATTATAACATTTATTTTCGTTTAGTAATACAAATTGTTCCTGTGAAGGTAAACCTGTTTCTAACATATTACTTAATCCATTATTTCGGAAGTCGATTAAATTATCAATATCTTTTATTTTCTCATAATATTTTGCATTAAATATATCCCAATGATCTTGTTTTTTGTAAGAAATACTAATGAGTTTTTGATAAAGATTTGAATAAATATTTTTATCCATTAAAGTATATCACATTTAAATGTTTAAATTATAATAATAAATAATTGATAATTGATTATTATAAATAGTTAAAATGTAATATTTCCATTTAAACCATCTTCCCTAAACGATTTTACTTGGTTAACACTTGCCTCGTAGTTATCGTCACCTATTCTCGTCATTCTTTTAATAACTGAATCAGGAGCTGTTACTATATGAGCTCCATGACTTTGGGCTTCAAACATATTATAAATTGTTCTGCACGCGGCCCATAAAATTTTAACATTTGGATAATCTTTAAATGTTTCACAAGCGTGTTGAACAACATCTTTACATTCCTTGCCAGAATCATTAATTCTTCCTCCAAAAATGGAAACGATAACAGATGTTTCCTTTCCAAAACAATCTTTAATAGAATCAATTTGTGGTTTTGTAAAAATAGCAGTAACATTTATTTGAATGTTTTCATCATGTAGTTTTTTTATGATTGTATTATTTGATTCCTCAGTTGTTTTAATAACTGGAATCTTAACAAATATTGTGGCAGGATTAAAGGATGATATTTTTCTTGCCGTTTTTTCAATATCTTCGTCTGTATCATCGTATAATTGAAAAGAAATCGGCTTTTCTTTACTATACGTTAAACTTTTTTCTATAAATTCACCATAATTACTAATATTGGCAGCTTTTAAAAACGAAATATTTGTAGTAAATCCTTTAATTTCGGGCTTGTCTGCATATTCTGAAATGTTAACCCCATCATAGTAAACTTCAATATTATCCATTATATATTTAAATAGTTATGATCATTTTAAGTGCTTTTTTATAAGAAAATAATAGTATTATTGTTTATTTCATTAATTATTTTATAAAGGACACTATAGTTATCATATTTTTTTTGACCTTCGATTATTTTTCCGTAAACATAAATATTACTATTTTTACAAAATAATCCATTAACTACAAATGATGCTCCCCATGGTAAATAAATGTTTTTTGAATTTAATAACAACATAATTTGATCTTTAAAATTTTTGGTTTCCATAGGATCATATTCATTAAATGTATTATTACCAATAACTGAATGAACCTTATTATAATCTACCTCCTGTGCTGTATAATTCTGCTCTACTGATCTTTTAAAAATCATATGATCAACTTGTTTATTTTCTTGTATGTTTAGATTTTCAAATATTTCCTTTTGAAATTTTAAAACTAAATTTGAATAGGTTTCTTTGTTTTTAAATTTTACCATATTTAAATAATATGGATTCGTGTGAATACATATATTATTTTCTGGAATGTTTTTGTAGTTTGTAGTACACTCGTTTGAAATTTCATTTTCTAACCAATAAATATCAGTTGACTCAATATTTAATGAGTCAAATATTAATTTTTTATAATTTCTAGTTGGGTTTTTGTTAACCAGTATCTTAAGTTTTGGATATTTTAATTTTAATTTTAAAAAATAAGGTAAATAAATTGCTGACTCATAAACCCAGTGACCGAATGTTAAATGAAAACAGGTTTCAAATAAATAAAAATAGTGTGTATTATCATTTTTTAAAGTTTGGTCATGATAATTAAAAAAAAGTGAACTATCATGTATATTACATGTTTGATTTTTTACGTTTTGCTTTATTCCAAAGGTCAAATCATCTATACTAATGTTCATATACTAATACCCCATTTAATTCTTTAAATATTCTAATCTATTTATAGTGAATTTCGTTATAACATTTTACAATAGATATATAAATAAAATTATACTTGTATTTTTACCCATTCTTCTGGATGTAAATCTTTTAAATTTAAACTTTTTTTTGCAGGTCCAAACCATATTGATGGAGTACAAACAATTTTTTCTTTATTATTATTTAGATAAGCAGACCACCAGCTAAAAGAACTATTCGCTATTATATTATGACTACAACAACTCATTAAAAGCATTTGTTCCCAATCTTCTAGTTCATTTGGTATTTTTATAAATGTCAAATGTTTAAGTTTTTCTTTAATATTATTAATTCGTATCAATACTACATTATCATCTTCTTTTTCACATGCATAATATACATTCCATTCTTCCATGTTTGTTTTTTTAATTAAATGATTTAGACTATTTACATAATATGAATCTGACATAATAGGATGGTGGTGTGGATTTACAAAATCACCCATTCTAAAATGTAGTGATATTGTGTTTTCATAATGAATATATTTATCTTTAATATTACTTTGCTTTTCTCTAATGCTAAGTATATTACATATTTTTTCAAAATGTGTATTGAAATATAATTCGGATTGAAAATAACCATTCAATTTAGTATGACCTGTAAATATTGGTAGTTCATTATACTGATAATTAGGTTCAATGTATTCTATAAACAAATCGACCAATTTATTTGGTTTAACATTTTTATTCAATTCACATAGAAAACTATCCCAATAAGGATGTCTATATTTGTCCCATATTTGCATATTTTTTGGGAATATATAATTACATTTATTTTCTATACAATAACCCATTAATGCGAAAATTTGAAATAACTGATTGCCTAATCCACCTTGAATTATTATTGTATGGGTTTTATTCATTTACAATAAATATATACGTAAATATATGTTTATATATTTATATATAATGATTGTTTTATTTGGAGATAGTCATACTGCTTCGTTTGTAATTAATGATAATAAAAATTATATGACACCTGATGAAAAGTTAACAACAAACGAATATTTTAATTCTTTTAGAACTTGGCCTTACACATGCTATAATATACAAAGTAAAAAGGATATAATATTTAAATTTTTAGATGATTTGGAATTATCTAGTAATGATATTGTATTTTTTTCGTATGGAGAAACAGATATTCGTTGTCATATAGGTTTTAAATCAAATAATGAAACAGAAGAGAACAATCTAATAAAAAATATTGTTGAAAATTATATAAATTTTCTCAATGATGTGAATAAAAACTTTGAATTTAAAATTGGATGTTACGGATGTATTGGTTCTGGTATTCATAATGGACCAAATGGAAACGCATGTATTCCTTCTTATTCAAATTGTATAGAACGAAATAAAATTACTTCTAAGTTTAATAACTATTTGAAAGAAATGTGTGAAAAAAATAATATTATATACAAAGATATTTTTAGATATTTGGTCAATGAAAGAATGGAAACAAAACGTGACCTATATTGTGATAGAATACATTTAGGAATCCAAACTAGAGATTTGTTATTAAATGAATTTAGTGATATAATTAATATTTATACTAATTGAGACATGTTTATTTGTCTATGTTCAAATTCATTTAACAAATAAAACTCCTTTAAATTTTCAGCACAATTTAATGATATTTTAAAAACATTATTATTTTTACAATATTCGATTGCTTTATTTACCAATTCCTTGCCTATTTTTTTATGTCTGTGTGATTCGTGAACAAAGACATCTTCTATATGTGCATATATGGCAGAATTATGAATAAACTTTTGTTCAGTTATAATTGTTATACTGCCAATTAATTCATCATTTTGTTCACATACAATAATACATCCATTATTAACTATTTTGTTGTAAATTTTATTAAATTCGGTCGATTCCATATCAATATTTACATCTCTAAACCCATTCATTAATTGTAAATATTTATCTTTATCTGTCATTTGTATTTGTCTATATTCAACTATATTTTGTTTGGTGATTATAAAGGCTCTAATTAAATTGCAAACATGTATGATTTGTTCATTTGTTAATGTTATATAAGATGGTAAATAAAGCCCATTATTTGATACATAATTACTATTTGGAAGTATAGAATCTTCATAATACATGCTGGTTTTATTGATTTCTACGTATGTTTCTCTCGTTTGAATTTTATGCTGTTTTAAATAATAAATTAAATCTGTTCTAAATATATTACTAGGACAATATATATCAATAAACCATGGATGCCAACCCTCGAATAGTGGAGGTAACATTTTAATATAATTTTTTAATTCTTGGTAATATAAATTATATATTTCACTCATCCTTTTAACACGATAATCTAATTTTTTCATTTGTTCAATAGTTATAACTGCTTGAATATCTGTATATTTCAAATTAATTCCAAATATTTCAAAAATATCTTTACCACTTTCTTTGCGACCAAAATTTTTGATTTGATTAATTTTCAGCGCTAATTTATCATTATTTGTAACAAGATATCCACCTTGACCAGAACTAATAATTTTTGGTGTACTTAATGAAAAACAACCAATGTCTCCATATGTCCCCAATGCCTTATCGTCAGGACAACATCCCATGGATTGGGCAGCGTCTTCAACAAGATATAAATTGTTTTCTTTGCAATATACTACAAAATCATTCATATTAGTATAACGATTATTAATAGATACATGTAAAATCGCCTTTGTTCTATTAGTAACATTGTTCTTAACATCATTTATATCAAGAGAAAATGTATTTGGATTAACATCTATTATAACTGGAACTAAGCCCATATGTTTGATTGAATTAATACTAGCAATCATTGTATAATTAGGAACAATTACTTCGTCACCTGGCTTAAGTTCAAGTGCCATGAATGCTAATATCAATGCTGCCGTACAACTAGTTGTCATAATGGTATGTTTAACATTTAAATAGTTTGATATCATTTTTTCCAATTCATTTGTTTTTTTATGCTCAGTAACAAAATTATCTTCCATCATATACTTATAGCAACTATCAGCCTCTTCCTTATCAAATGTAGGACGATGTTGCATTATAAACATATCTGCGTCTCTGGATTTTGGCAAATACCATTCCATCATTTTATCGATATTATCATTTTTAAATGCTACTTGATAATATGAACCAATTGTTAAGGAAATTGGTATTCTATCACTATTAACATCTAGTGGATTAGTATACGTAATTTTTTTATTTATATATTTATAATAATCATCGCATAAAATAATTCTAAAATCAAACGATATTCTTACCCATCCTTCCGCGTTTGCTTCATTTTTATGCGTACATTGATTACCATTGAAATATAATAACTCACCAAATTTCATATTCATTGCTTTAAAATCTCTTTTTCCGGGCAATGATTCTATATGTAGTGCGTTGGTATTTTTCATTTCAGTAACAGGAAGTAGGAAATTTCGTTCTCCTATAGGATGAGACGCTTTTTCATCAGCGTCGTAATGTTCTGGAACAGTCGTACTATTTTCAAATTGAAATCTAATGCTCGGATATGATTGGTATATTAGTAATTTTTCGTCTTTGAAAAAAAAACTATAAATATCTTTTATTAGACTACAATACATTCTTTTAAATTCGTCGTCCGATTTTATAGTTGAATAAAATTTTTTATGTAATGACGTTTCTATGTCACTTAATAGGTACGTTTTATTATTTATTTCACTACTATTTTCGACATACTCATCACATGTTTGGTCGACAATATCTAAACTCGATACATTCATCGTTTTTTCTAGGAAGGATCTGAAATCATAATTTGTTGTATCATATGAATATATGTTGTGTTCATCTCCATAATTACCAACTAATTCAAACATTAATTATAATAATTATATAATTATTATATTTATATTTGTATTTATAATATATCTATACCATCGTATGTTATTAAATTAGGTTGGTTTACATTCATATATGTCATTATTTCATTCATGTCCGTCTGAACGTCGTTAAACTCTGTACTACTATTATTTACATGAATATATGTTATGAATTCGTCATTTATTAAACATTTCCACTTGTAATTATTATGTTGTTTTTTAAACTTACATACTAATAGTTTACAATTATAATTTTCTATTAAAAAAATCTTAAATTTTTCTATATCTTTATATGGAATATCACAATCAGTCGAATATTCAGGATGTATAAATAAACAAAACAATGTTCTTACTTTATTGCTCTTTATTTTATTTAACCTAGTAAAACACCGGTCAAAATGAGAAATATCTTTTATATTGTTCAAGTTATGATGTGGTAAAAACGCGTGGTGATATGAATAAATTAAATCATCCGGTTTATAGTTACATCTTCGATGTATTGTTCTATATCCAATAGTTTCATTCATTTTTCGTATAATATCATTATTTATAGTTTCTGTGTAAATTAACTCATTGCTTACTATTTCATTCTTCATTATATCAATTATATCACTCACCTTAGTATTATACATGCCATCGAATACTCCACTAAAATTTTTCAGATTCATAGCCTTTAAAAATATTCCGGTAAAACATCTCATACCTACACTCATAATACATTTATAATGATCGCAAATTTTATTATTATCCATGGTATATTATATTACGTGGAATATATTTAAATATATATTCAAATACAAATACAAACATGATCATTCCTCATTTTACACAATATAAATCACCCGATTTAAATAAAAACAATACAGGATTGGGTAACGCATTGTTTCAAATATTCAGTGCATATGGTTTATCTTATAAGTATAATCATACACTTAATTTATGTGAATTAATAAAGTTATTGGTTGTATTAACAAAATGGGGTTTAAATCACAAAAATACGATTTATAGAAATATGGCAAAATTATGTGTTCCGCGCAATAACAACAATGTTGTTTCTGTTCGTGAAAGAAACAATTATTATAGTTTACATGACTCACAATTAATAGATGCCGTTTCATCTATAAATAATAATGTTAATTGTTATTTATCAGGATATTTACAATCATTTTTATATTTTGATGAGTATTATAAAGATATTTGTGAATTAATATCTCCTGACGACGCTAGTTTATTATATATAAAAAATGAATACAATCATTTATTTAATAGTAATGTTTTAAATATATCATGCCATATACGCTTAAATTGGTGTAAAATAAAATACGACGAATGTTTTGATTATTGTAACGATGCCATAGAATATATTATAAAACACAATAAACGCGAGTATAAAACAATTATCATAAATGTTTTTTCAGATGATATTTCATCAGTCAAACAAAATTTTAAACTAAAAAATAATAACCAACTCGTATCCTTTGTATATTTCGAAGATAATTTTGATTATATCGATTTATGGTGTATGAGTTTATGTAACCATAATATATTAAGCAATTCAACGCTATCGTGGTGGGGTGCTTATTTAAATCAATCAACTAATAAAATAGTTACTTATCCAAATGATATATTACGATTAGTAGGAGGAGATATTTGTAATACACCACAATTACTAGAGCGAAAATATCAACATTATAAACCGGAATGGATATCGATTGATACTCAAAATGTTATTAGTGCAAAAATACGTTCATAAAGTTCATCTACTAATTATTATTTAATATATAATGGGTTGTTCGTCTGGTTCCAAATTGTAATGATTGTAAAACTCTTCGAAGCGCGTATTATCATCTTTATATGTTTCTAAATCATCAAAATCTACTTTTTGATTTTTATGATCTATTATACCATCGTATGTTTCTATTCTGTTTTTCCATAAAGGACTGAAACTTGCGTGATAGAGCCAATCGTCATAGTAACATTGCTGCCACGTTTTGTTGGTTTGTTCGAGCGAAAGATGGGATTTATCTATATTCCCAAGTCGTGATTTATAAATACGTTGCTCGCGTAATATTTTGTATACATACGATGGATAATATTCTTCAAACGTAGATATATAGTCGCTTAGTGTTTCTTTCTCTTCCGTTAAAGAGTCGAAATGCCGTGTATTGAAATGCCGTGTATTTTCTTTTGTTTGTTCTATATGATGTTGATGCAATAACGTGTACATATTCGCAATAATTATGATTGTTGTACCTTGAACGTGTTTGCTTGTTAGATATTCTTTATTTTGGCTATTTGCATATTGACAGACATTTATCTCTATTTTTTCTAATTCGGACTCATTATCTTCCTTTATTTTTAAAAAGTGACAAATATTTTGAATTTTCTGCTTTGAAATCGAATGCAATAAACTTCGCACGCTCAAGTCATACTCTTCCAACCATTTGGGCTTTTTACCTTTAAAGAGAGTTACCTTACCATGTTTGGATGTTTGCTCATATTCATCTAGTAGTTGTTTAACCATATTTGAATATTTGTGATTATATATCGATTCTAAAAACGTGTTTACATATGTCGCTTTCTCTTCATTCGATGTTTCCAAACTCCATTGTAGATAAATTGTATCTAGTTTTTTTAGTAATTCATTGTCGTGAAAGGAAACATAACAGAAATACAATGTATAGAGAATCTGTATGGTTTCTTCTTCGAAGCCGCTCATATAAAGTTCATAACACCAAAATAAGGTTTCTTCGTAACTGGTCTTGTTTTCGAAACAATACCATATGGAATGAATCACCTCATCTTTAGGATAGAGGAGTCGCGTAAATATAAGCGGTGTTATTGTGGGCATATTCTAGTCACCTATTACTTGTTTTATATAGAGAACATTTAGTCGTAAAATAATCAATTTTTATTATTTCTCTTGCTATATTAAAAATGGGAAACCCTTGGATGGATCACGTCCAAGTAACGCGAAAAGCAAACGCGGGTAAATCTTTCAAAGAAGTACTCGTACTTGCCGGCAAAACATATAAGAAAGGTTCGTCATCTTCATCAACACCCTGTGCCAAAAAAGCTCGCAAATCTAGAAAAACTAAGAAATCTAAGAAATCTAAGAAGCCTAGAAAAACTAAGAAGCCTAGAAAAACTAGAAAGGCTAGAAAAACTAGAAAATAGATTACGTGGAATAGATTATGTGAAATAGTTTAAATATAAAAGTAAAATTCATCTTTATATTTAAGACACAATGTGTGGTATTGTTGGTATTCTGCAACGAAATGCGTTAATTCATTTATTTGAAGGAATTCGACAATTACAAAATCGAGGTTACGATTCAGCTGGAATTGCCTATTATAAGGAAGAAATTTCTGCTTTCGATGTATACAAATACGCATCCACCGATGATCAGATTGCTTTAGATAAATTACATAAGGTGATTGGGGAGGGTGATATTAAAGACCAAGAAAATATTCTGTCTGGTATTGCGCATACGCGATGGGCGACTCATGGTGGTAAAACTGACGCAAATTCACACCCACATACCTCTTATGATGGCAAATTTACATTGGTACACAATGGCATTATTGAAAACTATGCCTCGTTGAAAAATAAATGTACGTGTAAAGGAGCGACTTTCTCTTCCCAAACCGATAGCGAAGTCATTGTCAATTTACTTTCGATTGTATACCAAGAACAAAAGGAAGAGGATAAAAACATATCAATGGCAATCCAAGAAGTATGCCGACAAATGGAAGGTACATGGGCTTTGGTTATCATGTGTTCCGATAAACCGAATGAGTTATTTTGTACACGTCACGGAAGTCCATTGCTCATCGGAAAGCAAGAAGATTGTGCGTATATTGTTAGCGAACAAAGTGCTTTCAATAACCAGGTTCAAGATTACTTTATTCTGAACAATCACGATATTTGCCATTTATACTATGAGCCAGGCTCAACAGATTCTATACGATGTGATACGCAGCAAATATACCAAACAAAAACACTCGAATTTCAACAAACGTCCTTTGGACCAGCTCCTTATTCTCACTTTATGGAAAAGGAAATTATGGAACAAGTTGACTCGTCATTAAGAGCCATTAGTTTAGGAGGACGTGTACTGAGCAATGATTGTGTGAAATTAGGGGGTCTAGAAATACACGAGGCGCAATTAATGGCAATAGATCACTTGATATTACTTGGATGTGGTACGTCTTACAATGCTGGATTATTAGGTATGGAGTATTTCAAAGAATTGTCGAACTTTACAAGTGTTCAATTATTTGATGGAGCAGATTTCGATATGAAGGACGTTCCACGCAATGGAATAACCGGCCTGGTTCTTTTATCTCAATCCGGTGAAACCAAAGATCTACATAGATGTATTCAAATTGGTAGATCGAACAATTTATTTTTGATAGGTGTCGTGAATGTTGTTGATTCACTCATTGCTCGTGAAGTAGATTGCGGAGTGTATTTAAATGCCGGACGTGAAGTAGGTGTTGCTTCCACAAAATCATTTACATCGCAAGTCATCGTATTGTCATTAATGTCTGTATGGTTTGCGCAAAAAAGAGATGTTAATGCGAACAAGCGTAGACAATATGTAAGCGATCTTCGAAATTTACATACCAATATGGAGCGCACTTTAAACCAATGTTATAAAAAGATGGATTCGTTTGTAGATTTTTTCCGCGATTTCCCCAATTGCTTTCTTTTAGGAAAGGGACGCGGACACGCAATTGCTTTAGAAGGAGCGTTGAAGATTAAAGAAATTGCTTATATTCACGCCGAAGGATATAGTGCCAGCAGTTTGAAACATGGTCCGCTAGCGTTGTTAAAGAAAGACTTTCCTGTTATTTTAATTCATACAAATTCTTGCCACGAAAGCAAAATACATAACGTATATAGAGAACTTAAATCAAGGAATGCGAATATTTTATACATTAGTTATGAAGAGACAGCCGACTTTTTAGATGAAAATGATTTATTTATTTCATTGCATTGCGGTCACAATATATTCGCAGATGTTTTATCGATCTTACCATTGCAATTGTTGTCTTACTATAATGCGCTGCGATATGGCTATAATCCTGACATGCCACGTAATCTAGCCAAAGTAGTCACTGTCGAATAATACAATCGTATTTATTTAGACATTATAAGTTTCATTTAGTAAAAAAAAAGAAATCGTTTATATAATATGTCGTCACAACCTCGATCTGGGGGTCGAATGTCATTAACATCCAACATGCAGGCACAACAAAACAGCAGAGGTCATAATGGGGATTTTTTAAAATTATCCCGAGCAAATATTCAATCAAATATACATAATTACAATCAATATTCACGTAATCGTGATGATGATAACATGAGCGAACTCAGTGTTCCTATTTATGACAATATGAGTGTCGCATCAAGAAGAACTCCTAGATCATCGCAACATGGTTTTGAAGACGACAATGTAAGTATGGTATCGTCAGTATTTACAAAACAAGAAATTTCAGACGTCATTCCAAATGACATAAAGCGCTTTTTAAATACGTTTCAAAACTCAAAGCAAGATCGTATGTATCGGTCCAAGTTTACTATTCCACAAGAATTCGATATATACTACTATTTATTACGTTATCCTCGCTTTGGAAATATACGACGATATACGTTTAAAAATGTAGTTGGACTATATAAATTATATGATGAAAAAGCTAGCACTATATATGGTATGGATGATAAATATTTCAGATTAAAATATTCCATACCAGATAATCTGGATGTAAAATGTTATTTGGAACGATATCCAACACTTTTAGAAAAAAATAACATTGATAATACAGATGTATCAGTATACAAATTTTTTGATTCATCGGGACAATATGACTATATATTGGATAGTAAATATTATCAAATTTTAATGCAAATCCATAGGTATTTTGATATTCATACATTGATACAACGCCACAAAGGTATTGCGGACCTAATTTCAGACATAGATATAGACGATGATATCGATGTATACGAATTTTATAATAGCCTTGATAAAGAAAAATATGTGTTGGATGATACCTATTTTCGATTGCGATTTGACATACATGAAACATTTGATTCTCGCACGTATTTAGAACGCTACCAAGAAGTAAATGAAATATCCAAATTGAAATCAAGTGATACATGTGATATGTATGCATATTATCATAAAAAAGGTATTCATGATTTTGCATTAGATGAAAAATACTATCAAATAAAATACAACGTAAGTAGTGAATTCGATTGGAACCACTACGGAGAAGCATTTGTATCATGTTTTGATCATAAAGACGACTCTAAAAACATGAGCAAAATGTTTTTCTTGTATAGTAATGATTTTCATAAAAAATACGATTCGAAATTATATGATCACTATCTGGTATTAAAAAATGATTTATCACTCATTGATATCGATTTATACAAAAAAATATTTTTATTCATGTTAGATAGTTCAAAGATAGATGACGAATATGTATATCAATTCTGTGATTGGAATATTACATATGATAATATTTATGGGGGTATGATGAATGGTATTGTAAAAGACGACCGAAAATTTCGCACTTCCATGTCTTTTATCCTTCGTAAAACAAACTTTACAAGTGAAAAGGATATACGCAGATATATATATTTACATGAGTTCTATAATTCAGAATATTATGTAGATGGTGAAACTCTTTACCCAACTACAAAAATTGTTGGTAAAGAGGTTGAACGTCGTGTGATAACAACTACACCCGAAAGTAGAGTACGTTTAGTTCCACGCAGTCAAGCGAATCCAAATTGCATTATAAATAAACCAGAAACGGACATTATCATTAACGATAGACAAATAATCGATGATGCGATTAATATATCTAATCCGGAGAAAAATGAGATTGACGAGACATTATCTGTGGCGCCAGATTATGGGAGTATTGCCAAGATAAATTTTTCAGGAATTAAACAGAAAATTGCCAACATGAATAATATAAAATATGTAAATGAAGCAGCGGTAAAAAATGTAAATGAAGCAGCGGTAAAAAATGTAAATGAAGGAGCGGTAGTTGCAGCGGTATCAGTAGAAACAAATGGACAAAGTCGTATTTCCAGCGCGATTGAACAATTAACAAATGCTGTTAAAAATAATCAAGACATCTCCAAAATAACCAGATTATTACAAGACAAGGAAGAAGACAAGGACGAAGACGTATGTGAAACATTAGACTTAAAAAATGTCAATCAGAATGTTTCGAAATCGAAAAAACGCGGTCAACGAAAACGCAAGTAAATAATCGAGAAATGTATCCAATATATTTAGAGACATAATTTAGTTTAAATATATAGAATTTAATACATATACTTGTTATATGAGCTCTCAAGAGAATAACGACATGGTGAAGGAAACATATACGGTGAATGTAGATAAAGTGTCATACGAGATTCTTGACGAATCAGTTGTAGAAACAGGCATTCCATACGTTTATACAGAAACATATCGTGTAGACGAGGAAAAGTTAAATGATGACGTAGTGGAAAATAAACATCGCGAATATTTATTATTTCGTTATTTAGACTTCTTCCGAAGTTTGCCTATTGGAGATTTGAAAGAAGATCTTGAGAACGAACATGTATTCTTTTGTTTTGAACAATTTCCTCATGTTGAATCTTTATTACGTAATAATATTTGGAAATTGGGTGACTCGTGGTCTCACACGATTGTATGTTGTGACGGAAACAAAGAATTTATGCGACAACTCACATACGAAATACATCCTTCCATCAAGGTTGTTGTATTGGACGATCCAGTAGTATTTGTTGACGACTATAATGAGTATTGTTTAAGTCCTTCTTTTTATGATAATTTCAATGGGAACTATTTGTTTTTCACCGATGTTGGTGGATTAATTTGCGATAATATAGATCCATCCATGTTTAATGATAATAACCATTTTAGTGGTATCACTTTGGATGGGAATACCATTTGTTCTAATTTTTCACTTCGTAATAAAACAATGCTGTTAGAAGCATTAGAAAATTTAGATACATTGGAAAATAAACCATTTTTTAAGGATACACAAAACATTAAGGAAAAATTCAATTTACAAACGCTGCCAGAAAACATATTTTTTAATCATTTAATTGGCGGTAAACAAGGTAATAAAGAAATATCTGACAGAACAATTGTGTGGAAATCTTTTCTTACAAATACAGATTCGTGGAATTCAAAGGACATCGACTATGCATTCGATCACTATTTAGAAATGAATTTAAAACTTTATTATTAGTTTTTTTTCACACGTTAAGTTATAATGAGTGGAACTTTTAATCTTCCTCAAACACTTTTAGGTGGTGAAGCTTTCGTTTCCCTTGCTGAATTAGTTGCCGACCTCACTGAGAAAAAGGATTTATCTGGTGGTGCTGAAGTTGGTGTGGGTATGACTTACACAGAAATGGCCAACTTAGTAGATGCCTTCGGTTTACCTACCATGGTCAAACTCGCACGTAAAGACAAACTTGATGTTTCTGCCTCATCTCTTATGTATGCCATTCCTTTATCTAAGATTCAGGCATTATCTGCACCTGTTGTAGTTGGACGTGATCTTGGTGTCGATCTAGCCACATCTGATGGCGAGACTCTTGGAGCCGGTTCAGACAAATTAATAAATGCTTTGTTCCAAGGTTACGCAGATATCAGTGATAACATGACTAATATTGATGGTTTCATTGTGAATGATTTATCTGTCTCACTTGGTGCCGGTTTCGAATTCCCTGAAGGACCTAAATTAAACGCTATTAACTGGCTCGATTTATCTGCCGTGTCCGCTGCCAAAAACATTCGTTTCGACTCTAATAGTGCCGTATCCGATGTTTCTGCCATATTCGACTTGTTCCACACAACCCCTTCACCAATCTTAGGAGGTGTAACAAGATCGGGCGATTACGTGACTAAAAAAGGTACTGGTTCCAACATTGCCCACAATATAGGTACCGATACAGTTGATGCTGGTTCGCATGCCGCACGCTCCCGTGATTACCTCAATTTCCTCAACTTGATGACACCCATTCCTTCTTTCAAGGAAATCAGAGCGGTTTCCGTAAATGTAGATAATAGTTTCCAAGTTGGTCCCTTCTTGGAAGCTGGCCTTTTCAAGACCGAGGTTGGTCTAGGTAAAACTTACTTGACAACTGCTACTGCTTTGAAGAATGAAATCCGTTTCGGAGCCACCGGTCTTGCTGGCTACGCCAACGATTCCGGTGTCAACCCTGGTGTAGCCGCCGCCAATTTACCCAATCTTACCAACGAATTCGCTATCATGAAGAACTACGGATTCACTTCCTCCAAGGTTGCTGAAGCCTATGCCTTAGAATTAGCCTCTGGTTTGGTAAGTGGAGTAGGTAACTCTTCCGGCACCAATGCCGGAGTCATTCAAGATCAATTCGCCGTTGTCTTCGGTTCCACAGGTGGTTTAGTTGACCAAGTCACTGATTACGGAGCCATCGAAGTATTCGACAATACCAAAGGTTTCAAGCACGATGATATTTCGCGCGCAACAGGAATCACCGGTTTCGTTGATTACCTTACCCAAATCAAGGCATTCATTGAAAGTGACCCCGATTACAACTGGTCCAGTGCCGGTATTGTTGCCCCCACCACTTACGTTGGTTCCAGCAAGGAAACATGGGACACACATAAAACTCGTCTTACGACAGATCCTCGTTTAACCAGATACACTCCTGTGACTGCCGCAAAGGATGAATTATTACGTATTCTTTTGGAAACAACTGATAATGACTTCAACAATTACACCGAGAATGATATTTCATTAAGTTTTGCCGGTGCCGCCGGAGCCATCCTTGACGTTAATGGCAAACTTGTGAATGTGGACGGATCTCCTTTAGGTAGATCTATCTTTACCCTCGCCAACAAACACGGGTGGAAAGATTTCAAAGATATTATTGGTGATCGCCATGGTTCCGGTTTATTCATGATGGATGATGTATACAATATCCGCTCCCGTGTTCCCACCTTAGATATCGCTGGTACTGGTGTATCAGATCTCAATTTCGCCGCACTTAAAAACGCTGGACTCGCAGCAGGAAGAAAGGTATTACAGAATAATCACCTTCATCAAAATTTTGGCAATGCATCCACTGATGGTATCAATCCTGGTAATAGTGGTAATACCGATTTGGCAACTCACTTTACTCCCGCTCATTTCCAATCCATGTTTTTCGATTACACTGATCTTCAACATACTGCCAATGTCGCACTTCGTTATTTCGATCTTTCCAATGCTGGGCAAGGTGCCTCCGATATTAGTGCTAATATGTACGTGTTAAATGGTGTAACAGTTTTCCGTAATACATTCAGACATTTAGATACTGATATACAAGTTAGACCTGCTTCATACGATATATCTGCTCAAAGTCGACCTCTTGATTGGGTCTATGGTGTTCTCGTAAAGGGTTCTTTCCAGACTGCCAAGCAAGCTCTAGCCGAAATCACTTCGTGGTCTCCTGTCCCCCCCGCTCTTTTCTGCGATGTATCTGATGTGACTGGTTTTGTTGCGAACGCAACACGTATTACTCGCCAGACTGCTGCCGGTGTTCTAAGTTACGATAATGACGATGCTGAGTACGATAACCGCAGTCTTCCCGGTTGCATGACACATGTCATGGCTAACTACTTGATCCGCAAAGATTCAAGTGATCAACATTTGATCGAAGATCATGAAATCATCGATTTACTCGAACTTCATCCCGATGAGACCATCAAGGCTCTATCTACATTATCCACAGGTGTCGCTGCCCCTGGAGAGACCACATTAAATACCATTTCCCACTGGACTGGTTCCGGCACCGAAACCACCGCCGTCAACACAACCAGCTCCACAGAAGTACTCACAAGAAGATTCTTGAAGTTATTGGTTGTCTACGGCAAATCTGTTGGTCTTTTCAATACCATTCTTGGTAACAAGGGAGCCAGAGTTGCCATTGACGCATACGAACAAGAAGTTATCGAGTGGGCTACCAAAACTACCAACTACCTAGCTCTATTTGGCGAAAGCAGTGATGCATTCCTTGCCAATCAACATCTTTCTTACTGGATTCCTTATCTCCAACAATTCACACCTGCCGAAATTGCCAATGAAGTTGCCCTTGACGATGATATTCTCAATACAAGTTCCCAAGCCCAGACATTGATGCTTGGTCTTCTTTTGGCTGCCACCAAAGGTAATCTTGGAAGTTCTTCCGTAAGTGGTGCCACATCTCGTGTTGCTGGATTAAACGCCTTCTACGATGCGGGTGTTCCCAAGGCATTCATCGATATTGCCTGGACTGCCAAGGGTACTAACACTTTTACCAATCTTGCTGGTTCCAAGTATGGCGGTGATATGTAAGCATAGTAACCATAATTTAACAAATAATTTAATTTGAAATAATTTAATTTGAAATATACATAATTTTTATTACGTATATTTTGTTTGATGTTCTATACATTAAAATGTTTAAAAAAAGATCAACTATTAAATTAGAGAATGGCTGACAAAAAAACACGTCCTTTAGTAAGCATTTGTACACCTACTTTTAATCGTCGTCCTTTTATTAAGGCAGCTATTGAATGCTTTAAGCATCAAGACTATCCTTTAGAGCGTATGGAATGGATTATCATTGATGATGGTACAGATAAGATTGAGGATATCATCAAGGAAGCAAATATACCGCAAATCAAATACTACGCTTATGATGAAAAGATGACTTTAGGAAAAAAACGAAATTTGATGCATACAAAGACGACCGGTGATATTATTGTCTATATGGATGACGATGATTATTATCCTCCTCAACGTGTGAGTCACGCAGTTGAAATGTTGGAGGCGTATCCCGAAAAATTAGTTGCTGGTTCCACAATTATTCATGTCTATTTTAAACATATTGAGAAAATTGTTGAATTTGGACCCTATGGACCGAATCATGCGACCGCGGCTACATTCGCTTTCCGTCGCGCATTGCTTGATCAGACAAGTTATAACGAAGCAGTGTCAATGGGCGAAGAACGTGATTTTTTGAAAGGTCAAACCATTCCCATGGTACAATTGGAAGCTCAAAAGACAATCCTTGTTTTTTCACATAGCCATAATTCGTTTGACAAGAAAGAATTGCTAACAACTGCAAATAAGTCGTGGAAACAAATCGATGTTCCAGTTGGCGATTTTGTCAAGGAAGATGCGTTGAAAGAATTTTATCTTAATACGATTGAAACATTGTTACGCGATTATGAGCCTGGTGAAGTAAAACATAAACCGGATGTCATTGAAAATTTGCGTAAGATAAAGGAGGAGCAAAGTAAGATGACTGAGCTTATGAATAGTATGCAAAATAAAATATGTATGAACATGAATGGTAAACCAGTTGTTTTAGAGACAAAGGAGATGATTGAACTTTTGAACAAACTTGTTACCGAAAACCATACTCTTAAATTACAAATGCAACAAGCATCCCAAATGTATCCACCAGTTCGTGTACCTATTGCTGGTAAGGGTATTCAAGGGGTTCCAAGTAAATATGCCGAAGCCTTTATTCAGAACATGTTGAACAGAACAGCCCTTTATGAAAAGATCCTTCAAGAAAAAAACCTATTACCCGAAGAGAGTTCAATGCCACAAATGCCTAGTTTATTGGATATTATGCCTGAACTTGCCCAATTAAATCAACCTTCAAAGCAATCTAATTTTCAATTTCAACAGCCCTCATCTAATACAGAGGGCGCGAATGAGGATATTGATACCATTATGCAACAAACCGAATGTAGCCGAGATATTGCCTTGAAAATGTATCAAGAAAATAACAAGGATATTGTCGATAGTATCATGAAAATTTTCGAATTGAAGGAAAGTGGTGATTATGATAAACTTGCTGAAGAATTGGCATCTACCAGTGCTGGCGCTAACCAGGCAAGTGAAACCGACGTGGACTTGGTTATTCAGCAAACGGAATGTTCCAAGGAACGCGCACAGAAAGCATTGTGTGACAATAAACAAGACATTGTAGAGTCCATTATGGAAATCACCAACGAACAAGATGCTGTTATTACTATTAGAGCTTGTACTGCTGCTACAAGTAATGATGCCGCGATCGAAGAATCTGTATCCGCATCTGTCTAAAACATTATTAACGTAAATAAATTAAAAATAAAATAATCACTTGTATCATGGTTCAAGTTATTATTTTAGCCGGAGGAATGGGCAAACGTATGCTAACGGATGTACCCAAAGTATTGGTGCCATTTCATCATAAACCAATGATTGTCCATGTTATTCGCGAATCGTTGATGCTCGATGCCAGTCAAATACTTGTAGTGGTGGGAAAGACAACGGGAGTTGCCATTCAAAATGTAATCGAAAAGTGGTTTCCAAATGATAAAAACATACGATATGTTCTACAGGAGAATCCACAGGGAACCGGACACGCCGTATTATGTTGTTTGCCCCATTTACAAGACGACGAACAAACCATTATATTAAGCGGTGACGTACCGAACATAAATCATAAAACATTGAGATCTGTGTTTCAACTCAAATCGGAAAATAACGTCATTGGGCGTATATTGGCTTTTGAACCTGATAACAATGTTGGTTATGGTCGTGTAGTGGAAGTTGAAAACAATTTATTGTATATATGTGAAGAGAAAGATTGTACCGATGATCTGCGAAAAATCACATTATGTAATGCCGGAATTTATTGTATTACGTCCGCCTCTCTTAAACGATTTATTCCAAAAATCACCAATCAGAATAAAGCCAATGAATATTATTTGCCTGATATGTTTAATTTTATGCTCGAAGAACATGCCAATTCCGTAAAGGTGTGTGTACTACCAAAAAAACGAAATATAGAGGTTATGGGCATCAATACACAGGCGCAATTGGAACATTTGGAAAAGGAATCATTGAAAAGAATGACGATTTAAAGAATGACGATTAAAAGAATATATATATTGTAAACAATGTATATGACAATTATTTACAGCGAACCCTATTACGATTCATATGAAAAACAATACATCCAGATTCTAGTATGTGAAACACAGGATGTAGATATAATGAATATGTGTGTACGTTATCTTCGCAAACCATTGTCTTCTTTTCAGCAAATGAATTATCATCCATGTGGTACATTTACAATGTGTAATTACGCATTTAAAAACAATACATGTTGTGATAAAATGATGACCATACAAGATATGCCACAATTATTCATGATACTGAGTCTGAAATATGACTTTGATTACAAAATGGGCAAACTCATTGAAAAACAAAATATTGATATGTATGGGCGAAAATTCATATGTATGTTGTCTAAAAAATAAAAAACAATACATTTATATTTTTTTATTTTTTTAATTTAGTGTATTAATGACAAAAACAAAAAGAGGGAAGCGAACAATGGACCAACACCAACATGAGGAAAATGACAAGGAATTGTTTGTAGAATCATCCAAGTATAGCAGTCCCCGGAACAAATCACAGACAAAATTAATGCAATGTTTAACAACCAATGAATATAAGATTATTCTTGCGTCCGGACCAGCAGGTACAGGTAAAACATTGTTTTCCGTTGAGCAAGGGATCAAGCATTTTTTAAGTGGAAAGTACAATAAGATTATCTTTACTCGTCCTTCAGTGAGCGTGGATGAAAACATTGGTTTTTTACCCGGAACATTGGAAGATAAAATGCTTCCGTGGATGCGTCCCATATACGATATTTTTCACAATTTCATGACACAAAAGGATATTGATGCTTTAATCACCGATGAAAAAATAGAAATATCTCCTCTAGGATTCATGCGTGGACGTACTTTCAAAAATTGCTGGATTGTGGCGGACGAAATGCAAAACAGCACCATTGCCCAGATGAAAATGTTATTGACCCGTATTGGTGAAAACACACGTCTTGTAATTACAGGCGATTGTGAACAGAACGATATGCGTCATGGCATGAATGGACTTGAAGATTTTCTGAACAAGATGAAAGGAAGACGTTCTGATAGCATTGGTTCTGTTGAATTTGATACTGATGATGTAGAACGCGAAAAGGTAGTGCGTGAGGTACTTGAAATTTATAAAACAAATCATGTACCATATATCATGGATGACGAAAGCAACAACAACAAGTAAAAAACAATAATTATGAGACTTGATATTATTTACATATCTAATAGATTATCATCTCTATAGGTAAACGTGCCTTCTGAATGACAATGTTTGTTTGCTCGCCAAGCCCTACTTGCTTCATCGAAATCGATATCCGTATTATACACATTTTTATTCAGTTGAAGACGCGTATTGTAGTGGTGAGGCTGAGGCTGCTGGTCTTGTGTATGAGGTTGAGGTTGCTGGTCCAGAATATGCTGAGCGATTTGTTGACTCACTTCATTACGTATATTTGTTTGGAGACGCGTGCGGTAAACGGATGGAGCCATGGAGGTTTTGGAACGGGTAAAGTGTCTGTGAATAGTATTAGTAGTCATCTTGATTATGTAACTATATGAGTACGTCATGGTTCATTTCAATTTTTTGTAAAATTGAAATAATACGTTATCTAGTCTTATATTATATATAATTAACTATGGATAAGGAAAAAAATTTCAGTGTAACCATCGAAATGGAATATATTAACACCTTGTCAGAATATGAGAAGGTGATTTACGAGTTGGCTAAAAATCATCTTGCCACAAGTTTTGATTTGGAAAAGAGTGTTGGATTTTTGGACTTTTGTAAAGAAAAAAATAGTGGAAATACAAAATAGGACAATTTGTAGATATTTATTCACACAACATTAATAGTTTTTCTTCAAATGTCACCAGTTTGGTTTTGGTTCGTTTCGAGTCGTTTCGTGTTGATTCGTTTCGTATTGATTTATACACGTTTCTATTTTTTTGCGCATTCTCTTTTTTGTTGACGAAATACAATAACATTAGATATGAGCTGTCAGGCATTCTTAGTAATTGATGTGATTTTTAAATATGAAATTATATCAATTAATATGGATATTCATATGATATTTTCTAAAAATATTCATACAATATAATATGGGATATAAATATGGAATATGGTTAGTATACGACCAAAAGAAATTTAACACGAATCATATAGGTCATCTAACGATTGCGTGCTTTATGACGAAAGAGGATGCCTATAAATTGTACGACGAAATAATAGAGAAATATGGAGATACATTTGAAGTTTTAATACATGGAAAATCTACATTCTATGATTCAGCGTTTTATGAGAATGAAACCAACAAAATGTGCTCATGGGGATATGACGGAACATGCGAATATTGGGATACATTTAAACACATATGCGAAAAATATAAATGCGACTTCGCGTATATACCACATACAAGCATAGAATATGGATTTAAACCAAAATTATTAAAACAGAAGTCTACACATGATACTATTGTCAAATGTCAGGTTCAATGTGTAGACATAAGAAGCGATTTTCCAGTAGATTGGAAATTTATCTAAATAGTAAAGTTTACTCGCTTACATGTTTTTCTCCTCCTCTCTGATTTGCCCTTTTTAAGAATTCCTAGCCTTTTATATTTTCTTGTTTTACCCTTTTTTGTTTTACGTTTTTTTGTTTTACGTTTTTGTGTTTTACGTTTTTGTGTTTTACGTTTTTGTGTTTTACGTTTTGAACCACCTCCTTTACTAGACCTACCAAACATCCTGCTAAAACGACTTTTTTTGGGTGCTGGTTCCGTGGTTGTGGGTGGTGCTGTTGCTGGTGGTGTTGCTGTTGCTGGTTCCGTGGTTGCTGGTTGTGCTGTTGATGTTGCTGGTTGTGCTGTTGATGTTGCTGGTTGTGCTGTTGATGTTGCTGGTTGTGCTGTTGATGTTGCTGGTTGTGTTGTTGATGTTGCTGGTGGTGCTGGTGTCGTGGGTGGTGGTTCCTCTACTTTTGGTGCAGACCTAAACATATTTTTGAAACGGCTAGACACACCTCTATCTTTTGTCATACTATTAAGCATACGACCGCTCATTGTTTTTGGTTCCGCTGCTTTTCTGAGTTCCTCTTCTTTTTTAAGCTCCTCTTCTTTTCTAAGTTCCTCTTCTTTTAGTATTTCCGCTGCTTTTTTGAGCTCCTCTTCTTTTTTGAGCTCTTCTTCTTTCAGGAGTTCTGCTTTTTTGAGTTCAGCATCTTGTTTGAGCTCATCTTCTGTTTTGATATCTTGTTTACTATACGGAAATATATTCGTGGATATTAAGTCACCTGCATCTTCTATTTTCTTGGATAAACGACCTTCCATGTGTTTTAAACCTTCTAAACTATTAGAAATATCTGAATTTGGACCTTTCATTTTACTTGATAATTTATTACTTACGTTATTAGCTACGCGTGAAATTTTACCAATCATTGAAGCATTGTCTTTCATAAAACCAGTTGACCATTTCGCAGTAGTCACTACATTGTCTATAATAATATATGCGTCACCAATACCTGGTATAATCTTCACCATATTTTTTCCGACATTCATCATTTCATTCATCGAATCTAACATCGAATTTGATATTGCTAGCATTGTACCCTTTGATATATTCAGTAATTCTGGGTCTTTTGCTGTTTCTATAAATATTTTTAATAATTCGACAACCGACTTAGATATATCCAGAACAATTTCTTGTATCTCTGGATCTTTGCTAAGTTCTTCAATTACGGCACGCTTATGTTTTAATTTTTTGATAATTGCTTCACGCTGGGCATCACTTATTTCCTGCATACCAAAGGTCAATAATGTCAAGGAATCGAAAATGTTCACAGCAATCTCAGCTGTTTTATATGTTGCTAAATTGTATATAGACTTGGTTATTTTTTTGAAAGCTCCTTCAGTAGAATTGTATATAGATTCATCGCTTCCGTCTATTACACCAACATATTCATCTGCGTTTTTTAAATCTGCTGAATTATCGTCTATTTCCTCAGCCATTAAAATAACACTAGTTTTTATTATTTACCTTTTTATTTACCTTTTTTAAAATCGCTATATGAAATTGTACTCGTTTCTGTTTTATTCATTCGAGGTTGAATGAAATCGGAATCTCCTATTTGACCCTTCATGCGGTAAACGTTCATTTGTTTCACCACCTTTAGAGTTTGTACGGGTTTTAATTTCGCATATGCCTTATGTTGTGGTTGTTTAGCCTGGGTGCTTGACACGGATGTTTCCATATACTTGTATATCTGTGTACAACCAAAAGTGGTCACATATTTTTTAGCCACTATTTCCAAAATTCTGTAAGGGAATGATCTATTCGCATAATATTCGAATTCATTTTTCTCTTGATCATATGACATAATTATATTTCCCAACGGAGTTGACTCGAGCAGAATATTGGTTTTCTTTATTTTTGTTTCTATTTCTTGATTTGGTATTTTTTTTTGTTCCGAATTTGCTATTAGAATGTCGTAACGTTTATTTCGTTTCGAGATATATTCTTCTAACGGGTCATACGCTATTTTGAACGGCGTCGATTCTTTATTGTAATAATGGACGACGGCATTGCACGACAATATAAAAAATAAGGTTGTAGCAATAATTGTCATAGGATTGTCTTTCACAAACTGCATATAATATATATCATAATTGTTTTATACGTTTTTCAGCTGTATAAACATTTCCTCCAGTTCGTCGTTTAGTTCTGCCACCTTGGTCTTTTCATACGTTTTTGATTTGTTTTCGGGATGAATACAAATCAAATACATGTTTGTAATTTTTTTGTTGTATTTTTCTTCTAGTATCTTTTTATATGTATTTAGTTGTAGGCAATAGTGCCAATAGTTGGTGTCGGGCAAATGACAAAGTTCAGGCTTATGTGAGCACTTGTTCCAGCTGTTAACTTTGACGATCTCACGCGATCGCTTCCAATCATAAATCAATAACTTATTATGGTCGTCGGGGTCATAAAAGACCATATCGATTGACCCAGAAAGTTTTACATCTTCGTGGAAAATTGTCCACTCCGTTCGGTAAGGGGTGAAATGACTATGATCGTTTACAAACTTTTCAAAGTATTCCCATTCGATACACGGCGTGATGTTCAAGCAAGCAGGGTTCGACAAATAATACTCGTATAGTTGTCCGAGTGTTGGGTCTTTTATATGTGGAACAAACTGCCCGAGATTCATAAAGCATTCAATCTGGAAATGCATCAGTGTTCCAGCTCTCGCAGCTGAATCGCGATTGGCATCCCATAAATCCATGATTTCCTGTGGGGTTTTTCTAAAGTATTTGTTTTGCGGCCATCTAGAAGACTTCATCATATTGTCAATAATCTTGGGAGCATCGAATCCTTCGAAATGTCCATGATTCCATGTGGTTACCGAAGTATATTTTTGTCCGGGATCGCTCAAAATAGTGTATACATGAGTTGGTTCATCAAATAAAATATGCTGGTCGCGTTCGTGTGCGTTCGACACTTTCATGTGATCAATGTTCAAGTCCATCTTTGGTAAATATTCAAACGCCATCGTTTAGGTTTTATATATAAGGTGCTTCCTTTGGAAATTTATATTCAATTTTACTTTAAAGAGAAATGACTACTATATACAATGTGTCGCCAAGAAGTAGCGTGTGGTGTTCTATATAATAGTCAAGGCAAGATTCTCATGGGATTACGTACATCTGATTCGGAAGATGGTG
>Ga0209383_1000137_pt1 | contig 51934 bp, 56 predicted proteins | sample CoawatmetaG02DNA_FD_187510 | JGI IMG/M metagenome (GOLD analysis project Ga0209383, IMG submission 187510) | Marine microbial communities from the West Antarctic Peninsula - Coastal water metaG029-DNA (SPAdes) (version 2) | ecosystem: Environmental > Aquatic > Marine > Coastal ...
TCAATCATTCTTACAATATCACTTTCTTTACTAACCGTCCAAACATTTACAGCTAAACCTAGTTCGTGAGCAAGATCAATATTCTGTTTAGTTACATCTTTATAAAATGGACACCAAACATGCCCCTCTAAAGATTTAATTATTTTTGGTAATAAAAAAAGATCTTCTGAAGTAAATTGTTTTCCCATCCAGGGTGAACTTTCATAAATTGTTTTTTTTAGAGTTGAAAGATCTTGTTGTAGAGTTAAAAAACCTCTTAAGATTTGTGGATTCTTTTTTTTTAATTCATGTAAAATTCTCCAATCAAAAGATGATATAATTATTCTGTCTTCAAGTTTATACGTATCAACATCTTTTAAAATCAACGAAACAGTTTCACTTGGGATTGGGGTTAGTCCTTTTTTGAAAGGTGTAGATTTAACTTCTAGGTTTAAAAAAACATCCTTGTTTTCTCTTTTTGATGCCAATTCTAATAATTCACTTAATTTTGGAATTTTTGCATTCTTTAATGATTTTTGTTCCTTAAATCTTTTTCCATGTGTGCTTTCAGGGTCAAAACTTCCAATATTATATTTGCTTAATTCCTCATAGCTCTTATCAAATACTTTTAACTTAGAGTTTTTTAACCAATTTCCACTCTCGTCTTTAGTCATATCTGAGATTAGATGAAAATAATGATACAAAACTGGAATTTTATCTTTTGAAATAACAACATCAAATTCTATGGCTTTAATGCCTAAAGCAAATGTGTGCTTAAATCCTTCCATACTATTTTCTGCAATTTCACCTCTGGCTCCACGATGACCGTATATTCTTACGTAATTTGGTTTGTTTAAGAATGGATTAGCCATTTTAATTTATTCTTTGGTTTGAATTAATATCAAATAAATGAATTTTTGAATTGTCATAAGAAAAACCAACACTCTTTCCAATATATTTATTTTCTAAAACACCAGGAATGCTCACAACAACTGGTTCGTTATTTTTTTCTAGCCTGCAATGAAACAAGGTGTTTGCACCAATCAGTTCCATTAATTCAATTTTTAATTTTATAGGTCCGTTATCATCGATAGAAAAATCTTCGGGTCTGAGTCCGAGATTAGCTCTTCCTTGGTGCTTTGTGTTTACTTTTAGAGAAGATCCATTGCTTAAAATAATTTCTCCATTTTTACATTCACATTCTAAAATGTTCATAGCAGGGCTTCCTATAAATTGTGCCGTGAACAATGTCTTAGGTTTTGTATAAACTTCTAAAGGAGTTCCTATGTGTTCAACTTTTCCTTCATTCATAACAACCATTCTATCTGCCAAGGTCATTGCCTCAACCTGGTCATGAGTTACATATAGAGAAGTTGTCTTTAATTGTGTCTGTAGTTTTTTAATTTCTAATCTCATTTGTACTCTTAGTTTAGCATCAAGATTTGAGAGCGGTTCATCAAATAAAAAGGCAGCGGGATTTCTTACTATAGCCCTTCCCATCGCAACTCTTTGCCTTTGGCCACCGGAAAGTTGACTAGGTTGTCTTTCTAATAGCTCACCTAATTCTAATATTTCAGCAGCTTTTTGAACTCTGGAATTGATTTCATCTTTTGGTATCTTTAAAATTTTCAAAGCATATGACATGTTTTGGAAAACTGTCATATGTGGATAGAGTGCATAATTTTGAAATACCATGGCAATATTTCTTTCCATAGGTTCAAGGTCATTAACTTTTTTATCGTCAATAAATATACTTCCTGCGTTAACTTCTTCTAATCCAGCAACCATTCTCAATAAAGTAGACTTCCCACATCCGGAAGGGCCAACGATAACGATTAGCTCTCCTTCGTTAATATCAAAACTTAGATCGTGAAGAACTTTAGTTTTACCATAAGACTTTTCAAGATTTTTAAGATTAATTTTAGCCATTACTATTTATCACTTTCTAACAATCCTTTAACAAAAAATTTCTGCATTCCTATCACGATTAAAACAGGTGGCAACATAGCAAGCATTGCTGTGCTAAAAATTGTTGGCCAATGTCCATAGTCATCACCAGTAGGTATCATGAATTTTATACCCATAACAATAGTTTGCATGTCTGGAGTAGTCGTAATCAATAATGGCCATAAGTATTGATTGAATCCATATACAAATAAAATAACAAATAATGCAGCTATATTAGTTTTGCTAATAGGTATTAAAATATCTTTAAAAAATTGCATAGGCGTTGCACCATCTATTCTTGCGGCTTCTACCATCTCACTAGGTATTGTTAAAAAAAACTGTCTAAATAAAAATGTTGCAGTAGCAGATGCAATCAATGGAAATATCAAACCAGTATAGCTATTTAACAATCCTAAATTTGCTGCTACTTGATAGGTTGGAACTATTCTAACTTCTATGGGCAACATCAAGGTGAGAAAAATTATCCAAAAAAAAGTTTTTCTTCCTGGAAATCTAAAGTAAACAAAAGCAAAAGCAGACAACAGTGAAATGATAATTTTCCCAATTGTAATGCCTAGTGCCATAATTGTTGAGTTTATAAGCATCTTAAGAACACTAATTTGACCCGTGTCGTAGCCTTCTGGTCCACCATGAAATAAAGCTTTTGAATAGTTTTCAAAAAAATGTGGTCCGGGTAAAACTGGGTATGGGGGCTGCAAAATATCATCTTGCGTTACTGTAGATCCAACAAAAGCTAACCAAACAGGAAAGAAAATAAATAAAACTCCTAAGCATAACCCTAAGTGAGACAACCAGTAACCCGATTTTTTTTTCTCAATCATTAGTAATGCACCTTTCTTTCAATATATTTAAATTGAAACACAGTTAACAAACCTACTAAAACTAAAAGAATTACTGACTGAGCAGCGCTCGATCCAAGATCCTGTCCAATAAAGCCGTCAGCATAAATTTTATACACCAATGTAGTGGTAGACTGTTCAGGTCCTCCAGCAGTGATTATATCAATTACTCCAAATGTTTCAAAAAATGAATAAACAATATTAACTACTAAAAGAAAAAAACTTATTGGAGATAATAAAGGAAAGATAATAGATCTAAATCTTTTCCAAAAATTGGCACCATCTATGGCAGCAGCTTCGATTATAGATTTTGGAATAGCCTGTAAGCCTGCTAAGAAAAAGAGAAAATTATAACTTACTCTTCCCCAAGTAGAAGCAACTACGACTAAACTCATAGCCTCTCCGCTATTTAATGCGTGATTCCAGTCATATCCTAATAAGCCTAAGTACCAGGATATTAGACCAATCCTTCCGTTAAACATGAACATCCATAAAATTCCTGCAATAGCGGGTGCAACAGCATAGGGCCAAATTAATAAAGTTTGGTAAACGCCTGCTCCTTTGATCAGTCTATCTGCAAGAACAGCCAGATATAATCCTAAGCCCATTGAAAAAACAGAAACAGAAATTGAAAAAATAGCGGTAGTTAAAAAACTTGCTCGATAATAACTATCACTAAGTAAAAAAGTAAAATTATCTAAACCTACATATTCTGTTTTAAGACCAAATGGGTCAGGTAAAAATAATGAATTCCAAATGGCTTGGCCAGATGGATAAAAAAAGAAAATTGCAGAAATAATTAGCTGTGGGGCAACCAATAAAAGAGGAAGCCACCAGCCTTTAAAAATAACGTTATTTTTCATAGAAAGATTGCTGGGGAGAAAAACCCCCAGCAATAATTAATTGATTTATTTATTAGCTCTTTCGAACCTTCTTAATAAAACATTACCTCTTTTAGTGGCACTGTTCATGGCAACTTGCGCGTTCTTTTTGCCTGTCCAAATTGACTCTAATTCTTCGTCAATAATTTTTCTGATTTGGTCAAATGATCCAAGTCTTAGACCTTTTGAATTATCAGTTGTTGCGTTTGCCAACATTTGTTTTCCAGCAATATCAGTTCCAGGATTTTTTTTGTAAAAAGATCCTGTTGCTTTAAATGCTTTAGTCGTTGTTGGAAGGTATCCTGTATCTTGAGCCCATTGACTTTGAACTTTAGTTTGAGATAAGAAGTTTACCAAAGCTGCAACACCATTATATTCTTCAGCAGAGTGTCCGCCCATAGCCCATAAAGAAGCTCCACCAATTATTGTATTTTGTGGTCCTTTAGTTCCTTCATAATAAGGTAAAGATCTAATACCAAAATCAAATTTTGCTTCTTTTTTGATTCCAGCATATCCAGCAGAACTTTCTGTAAAGAACATACATTCTCCAGCTCTAAAGTTGGCTCCACCTTCGTTTCTTCTACCAGCGTAGAAAAACTTGCCTTCTTTGGCCCATTTACCCATCAAACCTAGATGAGCAACTTGTAAAGGACCATTAATTTTAAGCTCTGTATCTAACCCCTTAAAACCATTTCCTTTTGTTGCAAACGGAATGTCATGATAAGCAGAAAAGTTTTCTAAATGTATCCAACTCTGCCAAGCAGTAGTTAGTCCACAAGAAATTCCAGCTGCCTTAGCTGCGTCCAATGCTTTACCAACATCACCCCAATGTTTAAGGCTCATGTTAGGTTTTAAACCAGCTTTTTTCATTAGGTCTTTGTTTACCCATAGAACTGGTGTTGATGCATTGTAAGGTAGAGATAACATTTGTCCGTCTGTAGTTGTGTAATAACCTTTTACCGGAGGAATGAAAGCGTTCTGATCAAATTTTAATCCAGACTCATTCATTACTTCGTAAATTGGTTTAGTAGCACCTTTAGCTGCCATCATAGAAGCTGTTCCAACTTCAAATACCATTAAGATATGTGGTTGTTGTTTTGCTCTGAACGCGGCTATTCCAGCGTTTAATGTTTCTGAGTAGTTACCTTTTCTTGTATGAACTACTTCGTACTTATCTTGGCTTGCATTAAAGTTTTTAACCTGAACATCAAGTAGTTCGCCAAGTCTTCCTCCGAATGCGTGCCACCAATTGATTGTAGTTTTTGCTTCAGCATTTGCGTGTGAAAAAAGTGCAAATATACTGAAAACAAAAAATAATTTTTTTAGTGATTTCATTGATTTTCCCCTGTTTTTTTTTATTAAAATAATTAACTATTTTAAAAAACTTAGCAGAACTACTGACTTCATAATAGGAGTAATTATCTAGGTAAGTCTTAAATTTTTATAAAAAAATTCTAGTATAGGTTTAAATCTTGGCAAACTCACCACCGGTTCTAAATCTCCATAGCCACTTTGGCATAGCTTTCTGAACATCGGTTGGTTTTATTTTTAAATCTTTTAAAGTTAAATGCTTGTTAGATACAATGTTATCTGCTTCATTTAAAATTTCACACTGATCTTTTGTGAGCAAAGGTTTTGGCATTAAACTAAATAAAGCTGCTTGAGCTTTTGCTAGTGGCATAGGCATCTCAATAATAAATCTTTTTTTACCTATCGTACTAACTATAGATTTTACCATGTCTTTAAAACTAATTGTTGTTGGTCCACCAATTTCATAAATCTTTCCTTCATTTTTTTTTATTTCAATAGCTTTAATAATGGCAGTTGCCACGTCGTCCACTAAAATAGGTTGGAATTTATAATTTGGTTTAACAACTGGAATTACGGGAAATAAACTTAATTTTGCAAAGAGATTGGTAAAATTATCTTCGTTACCACAAACAACACTCGGTCTTATAATTACTGTATTTTTAAAGTTTTCTAACGCTTTTTGTTCTCCCTTAAATTTTGATTGCTGGTAAAGTGAATTTGAATCTGCATTGGCGCCTATGGCACTAACGTGAATAAATTTTTTGACTTCTGATTCTGAACAGTATTTAGCAATAAGGCCTGGCAAGTCACAATGCATATTAGCAAACTTTTGTTTTCTATTTTCAAAAAGTATTCCGATTAAGTTAATAACAATATCTGAGTTATTAATTGCTTCTTCAATTTTTGAAAAGTCTTTTGGGTTAAAATCTATAAATTCAATCGCGCCTGGAGGGGCTTGAGTTTTTAAATAACCTTTTAAATAAGCATTCCTTGTTGGAATAATACATTGAAAATTCTTCTCAGTCATTTTTCTGACAAGATATCTTCCTATAAATCCTCCACCACCAAGGATTGTTGCTATTGGGTAATTATTCATGGTATTCAAGATAGTTATATGAAAATACATAAGATTCAAGTGGACATAAGTCCAGAAGTAGCAAGTTCATTCAAAGATAGTATTGCAATTGATACTGAGGCAACAGGATTGTTGATTCCAGAACGTGATAAATTAAGTTTGGTTCAAATCTGTGGTGATGGTGGTGAAGTTTATATTATTCAACCTGACCGGACTAATTACAAGATGCCTAACTTGGTCTCAGTATTAGAGAATGATAAAATTCAAAAAATTGGTCACTTCTTAAGATTTGACAAGAGTGCACTCGAGTATTTCTTAAAGTGCAAAATAAACAATATTTTTTGTACAAAAATAGCTTCTAAGATTTGCAGAACGTATACTGATTCTCATGGACTTAAAAATTTAGTTCAAGAGTTTTGCAATAAAAAATTAGACAAAAATCAAGGATCAAGTGATTGGAATAAGAATATTGATGATCTCAGTGACAAGCAGTTAGAGTACGCTGCTAATGATGTGATTTATTTGCATAGAATTAGAAATGAATTAGAGAAAATGTTAATCAGGGAAAATCGAATAGATATTTATAAAAAATGTTTAGCGTTCTTAGATACAAGAATAGAATTAGATCAAAAGGGATTTAAATTTTCAATATTTGAACATTAATGAATAAAGTCAATTATATCTCTATTGCAAAAAAAGCTGCTGCTATTCAGATTTCTGAGCTTAAAAAAATAAATAAGATTTTTAATAAATCATTTGTACAAGCTGTTGATCTTATAGCTAATTGTAGAGGTAAAGTTATTTGCGCGGGTATTGGGAAAAGTGGTTTGATTGCAAGAAAAGTTGCGGCAACTTTATCATCGGTTGGAATTTCTTCATTCTTTTTAAATCCTAGCGAAGCTAATCACGGTGATCTTGGACAGATAGATAAAAGAGATCTTCTATTAGTTTTTTCGTATTCTGGCAATACTTCCGAAATTGCAAATATGCTTCGATATGCAAATCGTTTTAATATTAAAATTATTGGCGTTGCCTCAAAAAAAGATAGCTTACTACTAAAGGCAAGTGACATAAAACTGCTTCTCCCCCAAGTTAAAGAATCTGATCCAACAGGAATGGTACCAACAACAAGTACGAGTATCACATTGCTACTTGGTGACTGTTTGGCTGTTGCACTTATGCATAAAATGAGTTTTTCGAAAGAAAGATTTAAAGTGTTTCATCCGGGTGGTAATATTGGTCAAACACTCCTACTAGTTAAGGATATTATGATCACAGGCAATAAACTTCCAACAGTAAATATTAATAAAAATATTTTTGATGCTACAAAAGTTATTGACCAAAAAAAACTTGGCTTAGTTGTTGTTATGGAAAAAAATAATGTTAAGGGTATTTTAACTGATGGAGATACTAGAAGAGGAATTAAACATTATTCAAAAAATGATCATTTAAAAAAATTTATGACACCTAACCCTTTGTTTATTTCAGAAAATTCACCTGCGTCTAAAGCTTTGTCTTTAATGAATGATAAGAAGATTACAAGTTTACTAGTATCTTCAGAAAAAGATTCAAAAAAAAGTAAGACAAACAAAAAACTTAAAGGCATTATTCATATCCATTCCTTGCTACAGTACGGCATAAAGTGACTAGTAGAAAAATAAAAATTACATTAATTCAATTTACAATTTTTTTAGTCGCTATATCTCTTCTCTATAATACCTATCGAGATAAAAAAGAGGTGACTAAAGAGATAATAGGAGTAACAATTGAGAGTGATCCTGGTAGCAACGTCTTTAAAGATATTGAATACTCAGGTTTTGATCTTAGTGGAAATCGATATACTCTAAATGCGGGTTCAGCTGATTTTAAAACTGAAATACCCGAAGCTATAAATATGAAAAACGTAGAAGCAAATTTTTATCTTAAAGACAATACTATCTTAAAAGTTGTTAGTGAAGAAGGGCTCTATAATAATATAACCCTAGATATGAGATTTGTTAAAAATGTTAAATCAACATATCTAAGTAATACTATGCTTTCTGATAGCCTAGATTATTCAAATTCTAACAGTAAACTGCTTGCCTCTGGTAATGTACGAGGGGAAAGTGTAGAAAAAGGTGAGTTCATCGCCGATACCGTTGAATATAATCTTTCAAATAAAACTTTAGATTTTTCAATGTTCGGTAACAAACAGGTAAATATAAAGCTTAAAAATTAATGAAAAAAGGTTTTAGAATAATTAAATTTAAAAAAGACAAACCTGTTTTTCAAATTAAAGATATCAGCAAGTCATATGATGGGCGACCAATTTTAAAAAAAATTAGTATGGACCTTTACCCTGGGGAATGTGTTGGGTTGTTAGGTCCCAATGGATCAGGTAAGTCAACTTTATACAGTACAATTATTGGTGAAACTTTTGCTGATGCAGGCAAAATATTAATCAACCAAAAAGAAATTCAAGATAGACCTATTCACTTAAGGGCAAAAGCAGGTATAGGTTATTTAAGCCAACAAAGATCAGTGTTTGCAATCAGCGTATACGATAATTTACTAGGTATCTGCCAACTTTGTATTAAAGGAGTCCGTAATCAAATAAAAGAGACAGAACATTTGCTTGATGAGTTTAATTTGCAACATTTAAGAAATATTCACGCTTCTAATTTATCAGGTGGCGAAGTAAGAAGACTCATGCTTGCACGTTTATTGATTAACAAGCCAAGTGTAGTATTATTAGATGAGCCTATGGCTGCACTAGATCCAATTGTAGTTCAGGATATTCAGAAATATATTTTAAAACTACAAGATAGAGGTATTTCGATTCTAATTACGGACCACCAAGTCAATAATTTGTTTAATATTGTGGATAGAGCCTATGTTCTTGGAGAACAATCAATTATAGCTCAAGGCACTCCGGCAGAAATTTTAAAATCTTCAAAAGCGATAGAGCTATATTTTGGACCTTCCTATACAGCTTAATCCACATGTTAAATAAAAGCTTTTCAGTCAATACATCTAGTCAAATCAAATCTTACGACAAAACGATTAACGTTGATTCTGATAAATCTATTTCTATTAGATCTTTTTTAATAGGAGCAATTAGCCATAGTGTCTCCGAAATTAAAAATGTTTTAGAATCTGAGGATGTTTTTTCTTGCATCAATTGTTTAAAAAAATTGGGTGTAAAAATTAAAAAGATAAAGGCAAAACACTATCTAGTTTATGGCAAAGGCCTTGGTTCTTTTTACGCTAAAAAAAATACAGTTTTAAATTGTGGAAATTCAGGTACCACCGCTAGACTACTTGTAGGTTTACTTTCAACTAACCCGGAAATTCATATTAAGATTAAAGGTGATAATTCATTGAATAAAAGAAATATGAGTAAGCTAATTAACCTCATGAGTAAATTTGGAACTACTTTCTTGCCCAAAAAAAAAATAAACTTTCCTTTGACTCTAATTTCTTCAGAAATACCAATAGGTATTGAATATAAAGCAGGGGTATCAGCACAACTTAAAAGCGCTGTTATGCTAGCTGGGTTAAATGCTAACGGTGTAACTAATATAGTCGAAGAAAAAGAAAGCAGAAATCATACTGAAAATATGCTCTTAAGAACACCAAAAATACTAGAGATTAAAAAAAACAAAAAAAAACAAAACCATATTAAAGTTCATGGCAAAGGTTATCTTGACCCTTTAAAAATTAATGTTGGAGGTGATCCAAGTTCAGCTGCTTTTTTTACAGCGTTAACGTTGCTTACTCCTAATTCTCGTTTAAGAATTAAACGAGTAGGTTTAAGTTCAAGAAGAATTGGGTTTTATAGCCTTCTAAAAAAGCACGGTGCAAAAATAAAATTTAAAAATTTAAAGACAATTAATCATGAACTCGTAGGTGATATTCACGTTAAGAGTAGCAAGCTTAAACCTATAAAAGCTAGTCCTATTTATTATGTGTCAGCTACCGACGAATACCCCGTTCTTTTTATAATCGCTGCACTAACAAAAGGAACATCGATTTTTAAAGGTATAGAAGATTTAGCTAATAAAGAAAGTAATCGGATAGAAGAAATGAAAAAAATTTTAATTCAAATAGGTATAAATTGTAATTCGAATAAAAATCAAATGAAAATTTTTGGTACACCGATAATTAAAAGAACTAATTCTCAAATTAAAGTTCCCAACTTAGGGGATCACCGTATTTGTATGAGTGCGATAATTTTATCTTTAGTGACTGGCATAAAAGCAGAAATAAAAAACTTTGAAACTGTTAGAACCTCTTCACCCTCATTTTTAGAAATTGTTAAATTACTTGGAGGAAAATTTGAAATTAAAAAAACATCATAAGCTAGTCGTTGCTGCGGATGGGTCAGCAGCAAGTGGAAAAACTACAGGTGCAAAAAAAATTTCAAAAAAATATGGCTTGAAATTTATATCCTCAGGCTTACTTTATCGTTACGCAAGCTTTCAATTGATAAAACATCAACCAAAAAATAAAATTAGTTTCCTTAAAAATCATTTTAAAGATTTAAATTTAAATAAATTAAAAAATAAAAAATTACATTCTCCCGAAATTTCTGCACATACTTCTGTCATCGCCAAAGAGAGAGGGATTAGAATTATTTTAAAGACATTTCAGAAAAAATTTGCAAAGAAATATAATAGAGTTTGTATTGAAGGAAGAGATATCGGCACAGTAATTTTACCAAATGCAGATATAAAATTTTTTTTTAAGTGTAATCTAGATGTTGCTTCTAAAAGAAGATTTAAAGAACTTCGAAAAAGTAATGGGAAAATTAAACTTATTGATGTTAAAAAAGCCATGCGTATTCGTGATAATTCAGATAAAAAGCGTAAAAATTCTCCTTTGATTCAGGCAAAAAATGCGATAGTTGTTCGAACTGATAAATTAAAGAATATCACGGGCATGATAAATAAAATGTCTGAAATAATCGAAAAAAAAATTAAAGATAAATATGGCAATTGAAACAATTAATCAGGAATTATCTAGCTCTCAAAAAGAGTTCGAAAGCCTGTTAAACGACGACTTCAAAGATCGAAAGCTAAAAGAGAACGAAATTATTAAAGCTACCGTAACAGAAATCACTAAAAATTTTATTGTTGTAGATTGTAAAGCAAAAATGGAGGGAATGATTCCTATAGAAGAGTTTAAAAATGATGATGAATTATCAAAATTAGAAGTTGGTTCTAAAATTGAAGTTTATTTAGAGCGTATTGAAAGCTTTAAAGGAGAAATTGTAATCTCAAGAGAAAAAGCAAGAAGGATGAATGCTTGGAATAGAATGGAAAAAGTATTTGCAACTGGTGAAGAAATTACAGCTTATATAACAGGTAGAGTTAAAGGAGGATTTATTGCAACCTGTGATGGACTTCCAACTTTTATGCCAGCATCTCAAATTGATGTAAGACCGCTTAGAAAATTTGATCACTTAATGAATGTTCCATTAAAAGTTATTGCTACGAGAATTGACAAAGTTAGAGGAAATGTTTGTACAAGTCGTAGAGCTGTTTTAGAGAAAAGTAAAGACGTTGAAGCTAAAGAAGCTTTAAAAAATTTAAAAGAAGGAGATGTTATTGACGACGCTAAAGTTAAAGCTACTACAGATTGGGGAATATTTTTAGACATAAAAGGTATAGATGCTCTTCTCCATGTGTCAGACTTATCACATGGACGTGTAAAAAAACCTTCTGACCTAGTCACTATTGGTCAAACAATGAAAGTTAAAATAACTAAAATTGATAAATTAACTAATCGTGTTTCAGCGTCTGTTAAAGCTTTGACGAAAGATCCATATGAAAGCATAGAGAAAAAATATAAAATTGGTTCAGTTTACAAAGGAACAGTTACAAAATTAATGGATTATGGTGCGTTTGTCAGATTAGAAGACGGCATAGAAGGTTTGATTCATAATTCCGAGTTATCTTGGACAAATAAAAATATTCAACCTGCAAAAGTTTTATCCTCGTCACAAGAAGTCGAAGTCAAAATTGTATCAATTGATATTGACGTAAAAAGAATTTCACTATCTTTCAAAGAAACACTTTTAAACCCATGGAAAGAAATTGAGGATAAGGTTGGTGCAGCCATAGATGTAACAATTACAAATATTACTGATAAAGCTATATTTGCTGACTTAGATAATGGCTTAACAGGAATGTTAGGCTATAGAGAACTTTCTTATAATGACCAGGATCAGGATCTTAAAAAATATAAAAAAGGACAAAAAATTAAAGTAAAAATTATAGAATTAAAAGATGAAAAGATTAGATTTTCATTAAGAGCGATGCAAAAAGATCCTTTTGATTGGCTAAAAGAAAACAAGAAGAAAGTAGGTTCAATTATCACCACAAGAGTTCATGAGGTGCTTAAAACAGGAGTTAAGGTTTCTGTTGATCCTGACAAACATATCATTGTGATGATTAAAAAAAATCAATTAGCTAAAGAATCAGCTGATGCACGGCCAGAAATTTTTGTGCCAGGAAATGCTTTAGATGCCATGATTACTGAATTAGATTTTATAAAAAGAGAAGTAGTTTTAAGCGTTAAATCGGCTCAGATATATGAGGAAAAAAGTTTAGTTGCTAAGTTTGGTGAGGGAGCTGCAAAATCTGGAGCAACATTAGCGGGAATTTTTCAAAAAGCTTTGGGGAAAAAACCAGTAAAAAAGAAGAAAAAAGAAGAAGAATAGTTCTTGGTTAAGTCAGAAATAATTAAACAACTTCACAAAAAACACCCAGCTTTAAAATATTCTCAAATTGAAAATATTTTTAATATTATGTTTGATACAATTTCAGATAGTTTGATTAAAGAAAACCCAGTAGAATTAAGAAAATTCGGAAGGTTTTCGGTAAAGACTATTAAAGCTAAGTATAATGCCAGAAACCCTAAAACAGGAGAAATTATTTATGTTCCTGAAAAGAAAAAGGTTTCCTTTAAAATGTCAAAACATTTAAAACAGGAAATAAATAAAAATAAAAAAAAATGAGAAGAAATATATTCTTGGCATTGGACTTTAACTCTGCAAACAAAGCTTTGGAGGTAACAGAAAAAACTAAAGATTATTTAGCTGGAATTAAAATAGGACTAGAGCTTTATAATACTATTGGCTTAGCCGGTGTAAAAGAATTTGAGAAATTTAAGTTACCTATTTTTTTAGATACCAAAATATTTGACATTCCTAATCAGGTAGCAAAAACTATAAAAGTCATATCCAACATAAAATCTATTCAATATTTTACAATCCATGCTTTGGGTTCTTTGGAAATGCTTGAGGCGGCACGAAAAGCTGCGGCTGGTACAAGCTTAGAGTTTTTAGCAGTAAGTATTCTAACCTCATGGAATAAAGATAATTTAGAACAAATTGGGATTACTCAGGATGTGAGGAATCAAGTCAAACTGTTAATTAAACTTGCGCACAGTGCAAAACTTTCTGGCATTATCGCCTCTGCACAAGATATCAAGCTCGCACGCGAAATATCAAAAAATATGAAAATTTTTTGCCCCGGCATTAGAGGAGATCAAAACACTCAAGATCAAAAAAGAACCTTAAGCTATAAAGAATTTAATGTTGTCGCAGATGATAGATGTTTTGCTGTAATTGGCAGACCTATTTATGAAGGCGACCCCTTAGAAAATATCAAAAAAATTATCAATTCAGCTAAATAATGCAAGCAAAAATATGTGGCTTAACAACAGCTGAACAAGTCGAAACGTGCATTTCTTATGACGCAAAGTTTTGTGGTTTTATATTAAACTATAAAAAAAGTCATAGATTTGTTAACTATCAGACTGCTGAGTTACTAACTCAGATAAATAAAAAAAATACTTCCTATGTTGGTGTTTTAGTTAATCCATCTGAAGCCGAATTTAAAAAGTTTTCTAACCTTGATTTAGATTACTTTCAAATTTATGGAGATTATTCAGAAAAACAATTAAATGATATTAAAATAAATTATAAAAAAAAAATAATTGTTTCTCTCCAGATTAAAGAAGAGAAGGATGTGTTAAAATATAAAATTTACCAAAAAATAGCAGATATAATTCTCTTCGATAGCTCTGGTTTGCAACAATCCTTGAGCTGGGATTATAATTGGATTAAGCAAGTGCCTTCTTTCATTACAAGAATGATAGCAGGCAATATTAATATAGGCATACTTAGAAGCTTAAAAGAATTAACTGAAATTGTTGATGTTTCTGGAGCTTTAGAAACAGATAAAGTAAAAGACTTAAATAAAATTAAAAACTTTTTAAATGAGATAAAAAAAATTAATGATTAAAATTAAAAAAAATACCCTTTTAATAGATCAGCATGACAAAGATGGAATATATGCTAAAAAATTTGGTGGTTCATATGTGCCTGAAACATTAAAAAAACCTATTGAAGATTTAACTAAACTTTTTCAAAAATTACGACATGATAAAAAATTTATAAAAGAAAGAAATTATTATTTTGAAAATTATATAGGAACTCCAACGCCTTTTATTAAACTGCAAAATTTAACTCGACATCTAGGTGGGGCTCAAGTCTGGGCTAAAGTAGTTTCGGAAGCTAATGGAGGTGCTCATAAAATTTACAATGCAACCGTGCATTGCCTTATTGCAAAAAAAGCTGGGAAAAAATATGTAATTGGAGATTCAGGAGCCGGGTATGCAGGGAAAATGCTTAGCATGGCAGCTAAAAAATTTAATCTTAAATGTAAAATTTTTATGGGAATTAAAGATGTGCAGCGACAAAAAATAAATGTTGATGCTATAAGAAAAAATGGTGCAGTGGTCGTACCTGTATATACTGGTAGTCAAACACTTGTAGATGCAGTTAGTGAATGTATGCGATATTGGGTTGCAAACTGTAACACTACACACATGTGTGTAGGCTCAACAGTTGGACCTAATATCTTTGTAAAAATTTGCGCATGGAGCACAGCTCAAATTTCAAGAGAACTAAAAATTCAAATAATAAATGTCTTCGGTAAAATACCTCAACGTGTGAAGTTAATTAATTGTGTCGGTGGTGGAAGTTCAGCTATGGGGTTTTGGAATGAGTTTATGGATTACAATCCTAGACAAATTGAATTCATTGGTGTTGAAGCTGGTGGACCAAAAAATAGTAAACATCATGCGGCTCCATTGTCTAATAATGCAAAAGTTGGAATACTGCATGGAGCTAAACAGTATGTAATGCAGAATAAAGAAGGTCAGATTAGTGAGACCGAATCTATTTCAGCTGGCTTAGATTACCCTGGTGTATCTCCCCTACATTGTTTCTTGAAAGATTCAAAAAGAGCAAGATATACTTCTGCTACTGATGAAGAAGCATTAGCTGCTTTTCAAATAGTGACAAAATTAGAGGATATTTCTCCTTCTTTAGAGCCATCACATGCTTTTGCTGAAGCTATTAAACTTGCGCCTAGATTAAACTCTTCCACAGTAATTATTGTGAATAGCTGTGGGGATTCTTTAAAAGATAAATTTATCATACGAAAAAGACTGGGCACCTATAAAAGATGACCTCAAAAATTTTTGAAACTTTCAAGAAGTGTAAGAGTGAAAATAGGCCGGCATTATTAACTTATACTGTTGCTGGTGATAATACTAAAAATAAGTCATTAGAAATTATCAAATCTATAGCACAGCATGCTGACATTATCGAATTGGGCTTTCCACACAATACACCAGTCGCTGACGGAGGTCAGATTCAAGAAAGCTCACATCGTGCTCTGAAAAATGGAATTAAGTTAAACGATATTTTTGAGATCGTTAAAAATTTTAAAAAAAGTAAACACGCTAAGCCTATAATTTTAATGGGTTATTTCAATCTAATTATGCAGTATGGGCAAACATCTTTTCTGAGACAATGTAAAATGAAAGGTGTTGATGGGCTAATTATAGTTGATCTGCCTCATCCAGAAAATAGACTTTTCGCTAGCCAATGTAAAAAATATTCTGTGAACTTTATCCAGCTTGTTTCCCCCACAACTACAATGAAAAGAATGAAAAAAATTATTAAAGATTCACATGACATGGTTTATTATATAAGTATGCTATCAACGACAGGTGGAAAATTAAATGTTTCACCTAAAAAAATTTTAGAAAACTACAAGCGAATTAAAAAAATTAATCCAAAGAAAAATCTGGTTATTGGCTTTGGAATAACAACTAAAACTATAGCATCCTTAAAAAATACTGATGGATTAGTAGTTGGGAGCCAATTATGCAAAGAAATTACAAGATCATTGAAATTACGCCAAAATCCTGTCACAAACTTAAATATAATGGTACGTAATTTGAAAAAGGAAATAGTTTGAACTGGATCACAAAATTTATAAAACCTAAAATTGTCTCTTTATTTAAAAAAAGAACAGCAGAATCTGAACAGGTTTTATGGACTACTTGTGAGTGTAAAAACTTAATTTACAAAGAAGATTTGCAAAAGAATTTAAATTGTTGTCCTAAATGCGGAGCTCATCATAAGTTAACTTGTACGGAACGATTTGAAACTTTTTTTGATGACAGAAAATTTAATTTAATCCCAACACCCTTGCCTAAGGATGATCCAATTAATTTTGTTGATAAAAAAAGATACACTGATCGCCTTAGATTGGCTCGCGACATAACTAAGCAAAATGATGCTATAGCCATTTCAACAGGCAAGGTGAATAATATTTCAGTAACTGTTGGGGCTCAAGATTTTAGATTTATTGGCGGGTCATTTGGAGCTGCATCAGGTGAAGCTTTTATTCATGGCATTCAACATGCTATCGATAACAAAAACCCTTTCATTTTTTTTTCTTGTTCTGGTGGGCAGAGATTAATGGAATCTTCTATCGCTTTAATGCAAATGAGTAGAACTGTTCTTGCTGTTAACGAGTTAAAAAAACATAATTTGCCCTACATAGTTATTTTAACTAACCCAACTACTGGTGGTGTAACAGCTTCTTGGGCAATGTTAGGTGATGTGTTGATAGCAGAGCCTAAAGCCACGATTGGTTTTGCAGGTAGACGTGTAATTCAAGACACTGTACGTGAAACACTTCCTGATGAATTTCAGACTGCAGAGTATGTGAAAGATCATGGAGGAATAGATCTTGTGATTGAGCGACAATACTTGAGAAATACAGTTGGCTCATTACTAAGTGTTTTATTGAAAAAAGCAGAAACTCAGGCTAATACTGACACATCAAATGTTGTCACAATCGACAGATCTCTTCAAAAATCTTCAAAAGCGTTATAGCCGAAGAATTAATCTCGACCTTGAGCGTATTCAGAAAGTTTTAACTTCATTAGCGTTTCCACATTTGGAATTAGAAAATCTTATTAATATTTTAGGTAGTGATGGTAAAATGAGCACTCTAACATCCCTAAAATATTTTTTAGAGGGCCATAAAAAAAAGATAACAACATTTACTAGTCCTCATCTTTACGATGTGAGACACAGGTTCTGGTTAAAAAATAAATACATTACTCTTAAAGAAATAAAAAAATATACAAAACTTATAGAAGCCACGGGGTTAAAACTAACCTTATTTGAATTATTAACTTGTGTTTACGTAATAGCCGCTAAAAATCAAAAAAATATTAATTATCATTTAATTGAAGCTGGCCTTTTATTTAAAAAGGATAGTACTAACTTATGGACAGAACCTAAAGCTCAAATAATAACTAATATAAACTTTCAGCACCAAGATTGGGTAGAACCAAAAACCTTAAAAGAAATCTGTAGACAAAAATTAGATTCTCTTTCACAAAACACGACTATTTATATAGGAAAACAACACCCAAAAACGTTAAACATTATTAAAAACATTTTAAAAAATAATAAGAGTAAACAGATTTATGCCTCAAGCTTTACAGTCAAGAAAGGTAAAAACTATTACCTCTATCAAGATCTAAAATACAGTATTCCGATTAAGACTAAAAATATTTACTCTGAGGGATTAATAGATAATTTGGCTTTAGCTATTAAAGTAGCATTAGATTTTGGCGTACCTAAACAAACTATAATTAAAACAATTCCTAAAATTCAATTTGAAGGAAGAGTTCAATACCTTACAAAAGGTAAATTTAAAAAATTATTGAATTCAAATGAAAAATTATTAATTGATGGTTGTCACTCCATAGCAAGTGCTAAAAATTTATACAATTATCTAAAAACATTAAAAGGACCTATCTATGGTATTTGGGGTATGCAAAAAAATAAATTACCGAATCAATTTATTAAATCATTTAATAAGATATTTCAAAAATTAATTACTGTTACAATTCCAAATGAACCTAACGCATTGAAAGCTGAGAAATTGAAAAAAATTGGAAAAAAATATATACCTACCAGTGCAGCAAATAATATTCAAACTGCATTGAAGCAAATATCCTCACACACAAAAAAAACAATCGTAATTTTCGGTAGCCTATACCTAGTAGGAGAGGTTTTAAGTAAGAATTAAATGTTTTCTTTGATCCAAGAAACAATATTTGATTTGGTAGTAGCGCCAACTTTAGTTGCTTTTAATTGACCGTCTTTAAATAACAACATTGTAGGAATTCCTCTCACACCATATTTAGTAGGGGTATTAGGTTCCTCATCAATGTTGTGCTTGGCTATAACTACTTGATCCTTCATTTCATCTGAAATTTCTTCTAGCACTGGACCAATTTGTTTGCAAGGACCGCACCACTCAGCCCAAAAATCAACGATTGTTGGTGTCGATGCTTTAACAACGTCTGTTTCAAAACTTTCATCTGTAATTTTTTTTGTAGGCATTAATTTATAAGTAAGTATTTTTTTATTAAAGTCAACTAGACAGCGTTGTAAAATTTTTCTTTTTCCTCGACGTACGTATTAATATCATCCAGAATAGTTAATTTTTCTGGCTGCCCTTCTCGCTCAAATTTTTCTCTTAAAGTATCAATCTCAGAGTATGTTCTTGGAATTGTGTTCCATTTTTCAGTACTGGTACTTAAAAGTCTTTTAGCGATTGTTCTGTGAATTTGATTGTATTCCTCTTTAGGAAGCATTTCAGGTTTTTCTTCGTAAATTAAACGTCTACCGAAATAGTGTAGTCTTTCGTCTTTTAATTTGTCTAGAACTGAAAGTTTTCTTTCCCATTCTGCTTTATGAAATTCTGGCATAATTTTATTGTCTTCGGGACTTGTGAACTTTGTGTAAATACTTTCCTCTTCATAGACATCTTCTTGAGATCTTGTCTGCTCTTTTTCTTCAGCTTCATCTTGTAAAATTAGACTTATTTTTTCTGCAAATTGTTTGTGACCTTTTATAAGTTTGGCTCTAGAAATTAATTTTTCCTCCCCTATCATCTTATATTCTTCAAATTCATTCCCGTATGATGGGTTCATGATTATCGGATGTTTATTGTGTCTAACTGTTCTTAAGAATTTAGGGTTTTTACCCATTGCGACTTTTAAAACATCTGCTGGCATATCTAGATAAATGCTAGGGTCATGCTTTAGATCAAAACATTTTGGCCATTGGTATTTAGGGTGTTGGCAAACAAAAGCCTGTATGTAAGGTCTACTTTTTCCATAAAAATATTCGTTGGTACAAAAATAAAGTTCTTTTTTTATAACTTCTAAAGTTGAATCTTTATTTGTTGTTAATTGACTTGCTTTCCAAACGCTAGGGGCTTTTTTTGAAATAATTTTTGCAACACCTAGTGTTGCAATTACATCACCTATAGCACTGTGAGCGTCACCATGTTCAATACCGTTAAGAGGTGCCATTTGATCTAATTTATAAACGGCATTTCCTTTTGCGCTTATAGAATTTTTAAGAGTGTTTGGATAGTAAAGATTAGCAGCTCTTGCTAGGTTCAAAAGATCACCTCTGTTATTTCCATTTGAATTCGTTAAGTAAGGATATTCTAATGTTTGAAATAAAGTTGTTCTTAAGAACTCTTCGTCAAAATCTATACTGTTAAAACCTATAAATGTAGCCTTACCCCAACGCTTTAATGTTTCAACAAGTTGTCTAATCATTTCATAGTGGGAAAGGTTTGCGCCTTTTAACATTTTTGGTGAAGATTTATTTACAATGAGAGCCATGGCCTCTGGAATAATACTTGGGCTAAGTCTGCATCTTGCTTCGTAACGATCAAGCTCTTCTAAATTATCATTAGTTAAAATAGCTCCAACCTGAATTATCTGACCCCAAGATTTATTAGATGAACTTGTTTCAAAATCGTAAAATACAAAATTTGACATTAGGAAGCTATAAGTAATGGATTAATTAATTTTTTCAATCTTTTCTTCAATTGAATCTTCTACTTGTCCATAACTACCTGTTGATTTTTTTGGTAGAGTTGAGACTTTATCATTACCATCACTGCTATTTGGATCTTTAATATTTTCTAAAGTACGCATAATAGATCTCCCGTCACGACCAAATAGGTCGGTTGCCTTCATTGCCTCGTCTAGTTTTTTTCTAAGAACAGTTATCCCCAAAAAGTGTTTTTCAAACCTTGCTGTTATGTTCCTAAGATCTCCATAAATTTGCGTTGCATTTTTTTGTACTTTTAGAGTTTGAAAACCTAAATGATAAGATTGAAGCAGAGCAGATAGTGTATTTGGTCCTGCTACGGTTATTTTGTGTTCGGTCATAAGCTCTTGAAGTAATAATTTTTTTGTTTTTGGATCTCGGTAGCTAGATAATTCAGCAAACAAACCTTCTGTTGGAGCGTAGACAATTGCAAAATCCGTTGTTTTTGGTGGTGCAATATATTTCTCACTTACAGCCTTAGCTTTGTTTCTGTAGGCTGTAGCTAGGTCTTTTCTTGCTTCTGCTAAAGCTTCTTTGTCATTGTTTTGAAAAGCATCATCAATAGCTTTATATTTTTCTATAGGCCAGTGACTATCAACTGGAACTAAAACATCTTCGAGCTTAACGGCAAACTCCACGGTGTCTTGCGTTTCACCAGGTTTCATTTTAACATTTTCTATAAATTGAGAGGCTGGTAATAAATCTTTTAGTAATGAAGCCAATGAAAATTCAGCTAATACTCCATATTGTTTTACTCCTGATAAAATTCTAGTAAAGTTTTCTGAACTTTTGCTTAGACCTTCTACTTGTTTATTAAAAGTGCCAACTTTTTGATCAACTTCTGTTAAAGCCTTAGTCATGTCTCTAGTCACATCTTTTGACAGAGAATTAAAAGAAGTCGACATGTTGGACATTTGACTATTTATGGATTGATTAAGCGTGTCTTTTAAACGAGTAATTTCTTCGGTTAAATTATCTTTTGTTTTATCCTCAGCATTCTCTTTTTTTTTAAAAACAACAAAATAAATTAAAACTAGTAAAGAAATTGAGATAATTGTTAGGAGAATCAAATTTATATCCATATAATCATTATAACCTTTCTTTTTCAAATTAAACTATGAATAAATTCCTCTATATTTCTCTATTATTAGGTTTAATAACTTATCTTGTAGTTCTAACCTATGTTTATCTTTTTCAGAGAAATTTACTCTATCATCCCTCGGTTAATGGTTATCAGGAAGATAAAATTAACTTTGATTACAAAGAAATATTTATTCAAAATAAAGAAGGAATCAAATTAAAAGCTTGGCTACATAAAAAAGACTTAATTAACAAAAAAACTATAATTTTTTTTCACGGAAATGCTGGAAATTTAAGAAATCGAAACTACAAATTAAATGAGCTGTCAAAATTTGATGTTAATTTTTTAATTGTTGCTTATAGAGGATTTAGTGGTAACCAGGGTAAACCCAGCGAACAAGGCTTATATGAAGATGCAAGAAGTACGTTGGATTGGTTAAGAATAAAAGGTGTTAAAGAAAAAAATCTTATCTTATATGGTGAGTCTTTAGGAACAGCTATAGCGATTGAAACTGCCCAAAATATAGATTTAGCAGGAATTATTTTAGAATCTCCTTTTACCTCTATGGTAGAACTTGCACAAAAATATTATCCGTTTTTACCCGTTAAATACTTATTAAAAGATAAGTACGAAACAATAAAAAAACTACCAAATATTAGTTCACCGCTTTTAGTGTTGCATGGAAGATTAGATACTATCGTTCCTTTTGATATGGGTAAAAAATTGTTTGAACAAGCTAATGAGCCAAAATTTAAATATTTTATTGATAACGACGATCACATGATGCGTTATGATCAAAATTTACTTGATGAAATTAGAAAATTTATTTCTTTGTCGTATTAATAAAGATTAATTCGTTTTAGTCCAATAACCATAAACACAACGTGTTCCATTTCTAGAACAGTCATGTGTGTCATATAAAACGCCATCTTTTACGACTGTAATATGCTTTGAACAAGATACCAATAAAGTTCCGCTTGGAAGTTCTTCCTTTTTTAAATGTACTTTACATCCTTGGCCCACAAACATTGTAGGTGTCCACTGAAAGCCTAGTTCAGCAAGATACTTTTTTAAAACTACTCTGTGTGTGCCTGATCTTGGACTATCATTTTTTTGCTTTAAACTTCTTGCAAGTTTTGTTCTTGATGTATTTCTAAATTCTTCATTAGCTTTAAATAAATCATCATAAACTTTTTGGTATGGCATACCTGTTACTATTGATATGGATCTAACTACACAATCACCAGCTTGACCCTTGTAACCTGCGGCTGCTCGCCCACCATCATCAACTTCAAGTTTTAAATTACTTCTAGAAAATAATCTTTTAAAAAACATATCTTTTTATTTTATTTGGTTTAAATTTTTTAACAAAATTGCAATTTCATTAAATTGTCGAAACAATGGATTAGATTTTCTCCAAACTAGTCCTATAGTTCGCTTTGGTTTTTGTTGTTGAAATTTACTAATTGAAACTTTAGCTGACCTTGTTTCAAAAGGTACGGCTATTTCAGGAATTAATGTTACGCCAATACCTGAACTAACCATTTGAACTAATGTTGTTAGTGTAGTGCCTTCCATAATATTTTTTGGTACAGAAGTTACTTTACAAAAAGATAGTGTCTGACTTCTTAAACAGTGTCCTTCTTCTAGTAATAGTAACTTCATATTTGTTAGTTCTTTATTGTTTGGCACAGGTTTATTTGCATCGTTTATATGACGAATTAATAAAAATTCTTCTTCAAAAAGAGGTATTTCAGTTAATAAAGGTTCATAAGTTGGAAGAGCTAAAATAGCTAAGTCAATTTTTCCAGTAATTAAATAAGAAACTAATTTGTCTGTAACGGCTTCTTTAGGTTCAATCACAATATCTTTGTATTGTTTAGAAATAGTTTTAATAATTTTAGGCAGCAAATAAGGAGCGACCGTTGGAATTGCAGCAATAGATAATTGATTAATGCCATCACCTTTGTTTGCTAGGTGCTTAAGGTCATCAAATGATTGAATAATATTTTCTGCTTTATTAACTAAAGCTTGTCCAGTTTGAGTTAAATAAAATTTCTTACTTCCTCTTTCAATAAGCTGACCAAGTGTGCCCTCGAGTTCTTTAATTTTCATAGATAAGGCTGGCTGTGAAATAGCACATTCATCAGCTGCTTTTTGAAAGTTTTTTTGTTTAGCAACCGCGAGGAAGTATCTAAGTTGCTTTGCTGATATATTCATCATAAGTAAAAGTTATATTGTGTATAATTAAATATAATTATATCTTATGTCAATATCGTGTTAACATTTAATATATAATTAACAAAAGGGTAAAAAAATGAGCGTACAAAGTAAAACAAATGGTTCGGGAAAATGTCCTGTAATGCATGGCACAATGACAAAAGCTGAACAAACTACTACAACGGTTTGGTGGCCTAAATCTCTTAACTTAGATATTTTACATCAGCACGACACAAAAACTAATCCGCTACCAGGTTTTAATTATAAAAAAGAAGTAAAGAAACTAAATTTCAAAGCTTTAAAAAAAGATTTACTAAAATTAATGAAAGACAGTCAAGAATGGTGGCCCGCTGATTTAGGAACTTACTCAGGATTATTTGTACGAATGGCATGGCACTCTGCTGGAACTTATAGAATTTCAGATGGCCGTGGTGGAAGCGGAACAGGTAATCACAGATTTTCTCCTTTAGATTCTTGGCCTGATAACACGAATTTAGATAAATCAAGAAGATTACTTTGGCCAATTAAAAAAAAATATGGGAATAAAATTAGTTGGGCAGACTTAATGATTTTAGCTGGTAATATGGGATATGAGCAAGCTGGACTTAAAATGTATGGCTTTTCATTTGGTCGTGAAGATATATGGCACCCTGAAAAAGATGTTTACTGGGGTTCTGAAAAAGAATGGTTAACGGATAAACGTTACTCTGACAAAAATGATAGAAGCTCTTTAGAAAATCCTTTGGCTGCTGTTGTAATGGGTTTAATTTATGTTAACCCGCAAGGAGTAGACGGTAATCCTGATCCTTTAAATACAGCGCACGATGTTAGAGAAACTTTTGGTCGAATGGCTATGAACGATGTTGAAACTGCTGCACTTACTGTTGGTGGACACTCTATTGGTCGAGCACATGGTGCAAGTGACGCTCAATCAGGTGTAGAACCAGCTGCTGCTGAAATTGAAGAACAGGGTTTTGGATGGACTCAAAAAGATGGATTAGGAGAAAATCAAATAACGAGTGGTATTCATGGAGCTTGGACATCAAATCCTGATAAATGGGATCACAGTTATCTTGATCTTTTACTGAACTATGACTGGGAACTTAAAAAAAGTCCTGCAGGAGCTCATCAATGGGAACCTATTAATCTTCCGGAAAATAAAAAGCCTGTTAATTTAGGTAATTCAAATATCCGTCACAATCCTATTATGACTGATGCAGATATGGCTATGAAAATGGATCCAGAATATAGAAAAATCTCAGAACGTTTTTATAAGGAACCAAAGTATTTAGAAGAACAGTTTACTAAGGCTTGGTTTAAACTTACGCATAGAGATCTAGGATCTAAGAAAAATTACATTGGCCCTTGGGTTCCTAAAGAAGAGTTAATTTGGCAAGATCCTGTTCCAGCTGCAAAAAAGAAATATAGCTCTGAAAAAGTTAAAAAACTTATAGCTGCAAGTAAAATTAGTACTGGTGATTTAATTGCTACAGCTTGGGATAGTGCTAGAACATTTAGAAGAACCGATAATAGAGGAGGAGCAAATGGTGGTAGAATTCGTTTAGCACCTCAAAAAGATTGGAAAGGTAACGAGCCAACTAGACTTGGTAAGGTTTTAAAAGTTCTAGAGAGCATAGCTAAAAAGACAGGAGCTACCGTTGCTGATACGATTATCCTAGCGGGTAATGTTGGTTTAGAAAAAGCTATTAAAAAAGCTGGTTCTAAAGTGAAAGTCCCTTTCACTGCGGGTCGTGGTGATGCAGCTCAAAATCAGACGGATCAAGATAGCTTTAAAGTACTAGAACCTATTCACGATGCTTTTAGAAACTGGGCTAAACAAGAATATTCTGTAATGCCTGAAGAGTTAATGCTTGATAGAGCGTCTCTTATGAATCTTACAGCAAAAGAAATGACTTGTTTGATTGGTGGTATGAGGGTGCTGGGAACGAACCATGGCGGATCTAAGCACGGTGTCTTTACTGATAAAGTTGGTACTTTGACTAACGATTTCTTTGTTCACTTAACGGATATGAAATACAAGTGGGAACCGACTGGTAAAAACTCTTACAACATTATTGATCGTAAAAATAATAAAACCAAGTTTACAGCTACAAGAGTTGATCTAGTTTTTGGTTCTAACTCTGTTCTTAGATCTTATGCCGAAGTGTACGCACAAGATGATAACAAAGAAAAATTTGTTAAAGACTTTGTTGCTGTTTGGACCAAGATCATGAATGCTGATCGATCACAATCTAATTAATTTTATAAAATTCCATTAAGCGCTATCTTCGATATTTACGAAGTTGGCGCTTAATATAAAAGTTTATTACTGATTTAAAATTTTAAGTTTTATTTCACCTGATAATTTATCTGGAAAATAGATTAAACCACAAATACGTCTCATAAGACTAGATTCGTATTGATCTACGCTTTTGTCAGAAATAATAATCTTCCATAGGTGTTCCATGACTTCTGTTTTTAATTCCAAAGATTCTTTTTTAACTAAGTTTGTAAAATTAAGCAGTTGTATAGAATCTGACTCCAGTTTTTCCGCTTCTTTTAAAACTTCTTCCACATCTGATTCACTATAAGAAAAAGAAGCAATAAAATCTTTTATAATATTTTTTTCTTTATCGGTATAGGCCTCGTCAATATTAGCTACGTGAACTAATAGTGCTGTAATACCTTTTAGACTTTCTTTATCAATATTTGATTTACTCATAAGATGTACTTTATCAAATTAAATTAAAACTTAAAATAGGCATATCGCCTGTGTTTATATTGATTTCAAATATTTTATATGATTAAACACATTTAATGAAAAATAATCTTCATGTATTTCTTGGTGCAACAGTTGCAGATGCTGCTGCAAGACCGCTGCATTGGGTTTATGATCAAAAAAAATTATTAACCTATATTAAAGGTAAAAAAGATTTTACTTTTTTAAAAAAAAATAAAAGCCCATTTTATATTATTAAAACTGGAAAAGTTTCAGGGTACAATGATGTTGGTCAAGTTATGTTTAAAACACTAATTGAAGGGCATGAATACATAGGGGATAGATTTAAAAAAAATATTACTAAAAATTTTGGCCCTGGAAGTGTCTATTGGAAAAATCTCAAGCTTAGAGCAAAATATAGAAAAATTAAAGACTGGCGTGGAATAATTAGAGGGCCTTGGATTCATCAAAATATAGTTGAAGCTGTTAACAATATTAAGGCTAAAAAAAAGTTAACAGGTGGACGTAAGGTGAATGAATCGGATGGATACTGCGCTGCACTACCCTACTTTTTATATGGTCATGATTTTAATAGTTTAAAAAAAATAATCTCAATTGTAACTGTATCAAAAATAAGCCTTAAATACGCTTTGGCTAAATTTCATTTAATTGACCTAGCATTAAAAGGTGTAAAAGATCCTGTTAATACATTTGTTAAGAAATATGAAAAAAACAAATATTTTAAAAGTGTGGTTGATGGCATCAAACAAGTTAAAATCTTGAGAGCTAAGCCTCACTCATTAGTAGTTAAAAAATTAGGTATGGCTTGTAATTACCCTGGGACATTTAACAGTTCAATACATGCTATTATTAATTCTACGGATTATAAAAGTGTCGTTTTAAAAACAATAAAAGCTGGTGGATGTAACTGCTCAAGAGTAAATTTTGTAGGAGCCTACTTTGCAGCTTTAAAAGGCTTTGAGTCAATTCCTAAGTCATGGATATCAAAAACAGATACTGCGAAGCAAATTTTAAATCAAAAATAAGTAAACAGACTTAAAACAACTTTAGTCCTAAAACGCCTGCAAAAATTAATAAGATTGAAATAATTTTATATAAACTAATTTTTTCCTTTAAATAAAAATAACCAATAAATAATGCAAATATAATACTGGATTCTCTTAGGGCACTTACCATTGGGATCGGTGCTTTTGTAAAAGCCCAAACTGTAATAACATAAGCTATATAGGAAAAAAATCCTCCAACCCAAAAAATAAATTTTCCTTCAGTTAGAGTCTTTCTTAAAATATTTTTTTGTTTTCTGAGCTTTAAAATTATTGGAAAAAATAAAGCGCTAAGAATGAATACCCAGCTCATGTAGCTAATAGCTGACATACTTATTCTAGCACCATAACCATCAACAACTGAATATATTCCTATAAAAACACCTGTGGCTAACGAAGTATAAAGTATTTTGTAGTTTTTAAGGACAGACTTACTAAAAAGACCAATAAAAATAACGCCAGCTGAGATAAGTAAAATTGATAAAAGTGTAAAAACTTTTAAATATACTCCTAAAAATATAATTGAAATAACTGTGGCAACAAGAGGTCCAAATCCTCTTGCTACTGGGTAAACTGTCGTAAATTTTCCTGCTTGATATGCTGTTAATAGAAAATTTTGGTAACCTTGGTGAATTAAAGCGCTTAAAATTATATATGGAAAGCTTTCTATACTTGGCATTGGTAAAATAGTAACAGCAACAATACAGGCTGGAACATGTCCATAAACTATAGCTGGGATGGATACATTTTTATTTTTATATTTACTGGCCATACTATTCCAAACAGCGTGTAAAACTGCAGAAAATAGAACAAAAAGAAAAACTGTATTATCCATAAATAATTATATTCTATATATTATATAGGTTAAAGTTTGATTGTTTTTAACTCATTTTTAAATTAAGAAATCTTAATGAATAAATTTAGTTTAGACAATAGAACAGCTATCATAACTGGCGGCGCTCAAGGGTTTGGTTTAGCCATGACTGAACGATTTCTTGATTCTGGTGCTAATGTAGTTATCTGGGATTTGGATAAAATAGCAATTGAAAAAACTATTAAAAAATTAAATAACCCAAAATTAAGTTCAGCATTAGTTGATGTTACAAATTTTGCTCAAATTTCAACAGAAGTTGAAAAGATAACTAAAAATAAAAAAATAGATATTTTTGTTAACAACGCAGGCATAGCTGGACAAAATGCTACTGTTTGGGATTATCCTGTGGATGAATGGAAAAAGGTTTTAGATTTAAATCTTAATGCTGTATTCTATTGTTTAAAAGCTATTACACCTCATATGATTGAAAACAATTACGGTCGTATTGTAAATATAGCTTCCATTGCAGGCAAAGAAGGAAACCCAAATGCATCTGCGTATTCTACTTCTAAAGCTGGTGTGATAGGCTTAACTAAATCTTTAGGAAAAGAATTGGCCAATAAAAATATTGCCGTGAATACAGTCACTCCAGCGGCTGCTAAAACTAGAATTTTTGATCAAATGACAAAAGAACATATTGATTATATGTTGTCTAAAATACCCAGAAATCGATTTGTTCTTGTTGAGGAACTTGCTTCGCTAGTTACTTGGTTGGTAAGTGAAGAGAATTCTTACACAACCGGGGCTGTGTTTGACTTAAGTGGCGGAAGAGCGACCTACTAGTTTTATATTTAATGAAAGAAACTTATCTTTATTTATTAACTGGAATTGCACTAGGCCTGCTTATCTATCTGACTATTAAATACATTTTTTAAATTACAAAACTTAAAATTTTATTTTGATTTTATTGAGTTTTTTTTGGAATATTGAATGGAAAATAAATTATTAATGTCTATATAGGACATTACTCACCTTTTAGTTGTATAGCGGTTACATTCTTTGATTATACGTGTTACTAAAATTCTCAGAAAATTCAAAAATGGAGACACAAAATGAATTATTTAAAAAATTTAGTATTAGTTTTATTAACACTTACTATTAGTAGTGTGTCCAATGCAGCTGAAGTCAAGATGGCTAAGGCTAATTGGGATACAGGGTATTTTCAAGCTGAAGTCTATAAGCAAGCATTAGAAAAAATGGGTTACACCGTTTCAGAACCAAAAGCTATGAAGCCATCGGTTTTTTATCTTGCGGCAGCGGCTGGTGATCTAGACTTGTGGGTTAATGGCTGGTTTGGAACTCACGATGGTTACATTGCTGAAGCAAAGGGTAAAGTTAAAGCGGTTGGTACTGTGATGCCAAAAGGTGGTCTGCAAGGATATATGATAGACAAAAAAACTGCTGATAAACTTGGTATCAAAAGTGTAATGGACATCAAGAAACACGCTAAACAATTTGACTCAGACGGTGATGGAAAAGCAGACATGGTAGCTTGCCCTCCGGGCTGGGGTTGTGAAAAGAAGATTACAGCACAGTTTGCTGAACTAGGTTTAGGTGACTTCATTAATCCAATTCAAGCAGACTATTCGGCTTCTATGGCTGATGCGATTGCTAAATTTAAAAATGGAAAATCTGTATTATTTTATACATGGACTCCAAATTGGACTGTTGGTGCCCTAAAACCTGGTAAAGATGTTGTTTGGATAGATGTTCCTTACAGTAAAACTAAAAAAGTTAAAGTACCTAATGCAACTAAATCAAAAATTAACATGGGTTTTGGTGCTGATGATATTCGTCCAGCTGCTAACGTTGATTTCTTAAAAGCTAATCCTAAAGTAGAAAAAATGTTAAAAAAAGCTTCTATTCCATTAGCTGATGTTGCTGCTCAAAATATGAAAATGAATCAAGGTGAAAAGAGTGAAAAAGCAATTAAGAAACATGCTTCTGCTTGGATAAAAGATAATCAAAGCACATTTGACAGCTGGCTTAAATAGATTGATAGGTCGGAATAGTGAGTTTAAAATTAGCACCTTCTGATTATGAAATCTATATACCTATATCTGAATGGATTGAAAGAAATGTAAAAGAGTGGTTGTTTACACAACGACCACTCTTTAAAAAACTCTCTGCACCGATAGAAACAGTTTTAAACAGTTTAGATTCTTTATTTAATTTAATTCCTTTCCCAATTGCTGTTCTAATATTCATATTTTTTGCTTATAGAACTAATGGTTTAAAATTTTCATGTCTTACAGTAGTTGGTCTATTTTTTATTGACCTTGTAGATCTCTGGTCTGAAAGCATGACAACCCTTGCAATGATTTTCACGGCTGTAATTTTTTGTATAATTATAGGAATACCTTTGGGAATTCTTTCCTCAAGAAGTAAAATGTTTGAAATAATACTGAGACCAGTATTGGATGTTATGCAAACCATACCAAGCTTCGTTTATTTAATTCCTGTAGTTATGCTCTTTGGAATAGGTTTGACACCTGGTGTGATAGCTACAATTATTTTTGCATTGCCTCCTATTATACGGCTTACAAATCTTGGTATTAGACAAGTAGGAAAAGGATTTAAAGAAGCAGGATCAAGTTTAGGATTAACGAAACTATTAATTTTAGTAAAAATTGAAATGCCTCTAGCTCTTAAAACAATAATGGCAGGTATTAATCAAACATTAATGTTAGCTTTATCAATGGTTGTAATAGCAGCGCTAATAGGAGCTGGTGGACTAGGCTTAACGGTTTATGTGGCACTAGGTAGATTGGATATTGGTTCAGCTGTTATTGGCGGAACTGCTATTGTTATATTGGCTATAATTTTAGACAGAATTACTCAAAAAATTATCAAAGCCTGATAGTAATTTTACTTAAAATACTCTTAAATAATTCTCTTTTTACTTAGCAAAATAAAAAAATTAGTGTAAATGGCAACTAGAGGAAAGATATGACATATAAAGAATTTTTAGAATTATTAGAAGAATTACAACTTGACTTAGATTCAGCGTCTGAGGCACTGGACCTAGAAATTTCTGATATTGAGGCATGGGAAGAAGAGGAGGAAATTCCAAAATCAGCGGAAAAATGGATTAAGAAAGAAAAGGTTGAGTTTGCAACTCTAAATAATAGTAACGAAGATAACGATTTTGAAGATGAAGAAAACGAAGACTTAGACGATGATGATGATGATGATCTAGACTTAGATTTAGACAGTGAAATAGACGAAGAAGAAAAATAATTTTAATCTTTTTTATAAGCTGGCAGTGATCTTAGATGTTCATTAAAAACATATTTCTCAAAAAATAAATTGTATCTTTGATAAATTTTTAACATCAATAATGAGATACCTAAACTAAAAATTATTCTTGCAAAAATAACTCCCGAATAGTGCCCTCCCACCGCAAGCATTAATAAAGTGTCTTCAATAATAGCATGTATTAAATTAATCATCAGAATGGAAAGGAAAACACTTTGTTTGTCAATTTTAGCAGATTTAACTTCTTTAATTAAAATTCCACCACCAAACTGTAAGCCCATAGTCATTCCCACAATAACAATATTCATAGCGGCATCACTAATCCCAAAAAATCTTAATGGAGGTACTAATATTTTTTTTAAAAAATTTTCTACACCTATCAACTTTAAAACTTCTAATAAAGTTACTAGAACTACAACAATAATAAGAATATAAAATAAATAAAAAGCCTGATCCTTTAACCAAAATAGTAATCCTACTTGTGGCAACTCGACTGTGAAAGAGGTCACAAAAGGTTGGTCTAAATAATTAAAGTATGTGTAAATTAAGTTTAAAACCCAACAGGCCAGAAAAGCTGAAACAAGTCTAAAAATTACTGTAAATAAAAATGAAACACCAGCTGATCTTGAAATTGCAGACTCTACAGCAAGATTATGAGCTAATAACATGGCTACAGTTAGAATTGTAATTTGTGCAACACTTACTTCAATAAAAGGTAGGAGATTAACGAATAATATTAAGGCCGCGTATATATTAACAACTATGGCGGTAACCCAAATAATACCGAACTCGGCTGGCAGTCCGATTAAGCTCATTAGAGGTTCAAATACACTAGCTATTAAATTTACTGCACCTATAATTTCCAAAAATTTAATTATAAAAACGAATGGAATTAATATTTTATAAAGAGGTATAGTAACATCTTTAATTTCTTGAAAAAGTTTTCTAAAAAACATATTTGTTTAATTTTATTGTTTATTAGTTAGTTCTTTTATTTAATTTTTTTAATATTTCCTTTAAAGTTTTTAGAAGTAAAAATACCTCCTTGAAAAAGCAAGGCCATTTTATCTTTATATTCATTTTTACTAAGTAAATTAATCTTAAATCGATCAGAGCTGTCTTTGGGTTTATACCCAAGTTTATAAGCCCTAGAATTATTCCACCAAGATTTTTTATTTCTGGAAACTCCATAAACAATTTCATGATGAATTGACCTGTGTTTGATGCCAATATCAACCAGCTGGGTTAAGTCTTCGTAACTAATCCAGGTTGATAAATGTCTTCTATCTTCAGGTTTTTTTAGACATGATCCAATTCGAATACACATAGATTTAATATTAAATTTATCAGCGTACAGTCTTGAAAGATCTTCACCAAAAGCTTTGCTTAGACCATAATGGCTATCGGGTCTTTGCATTGAAAACTCGTTTAGTCTTGTAATTCTTCTGTGAAAGCCAATAGCGTGATTTGAACTAGCAAAAATGACTCGCTTAACCTTGTTTATTCTCGCTGCTTCAAAAAGATTGTATGTGCCTATAATATTATTTTGTAGAATATTTTTTTGTGTATCTTCTACAGGTATCGCACCAAAGTGAACAATAGCGTAAACCCCCTTACTGATTTTTACAGTAGATTTAAGATTTCTGAGATTAGCTGTAATGAATTTTTCATTTTTTTCTATATTTTTTTTTTTTAAGTCAGTTCCTAAGAGATTAGTATAACCTATTTTAGCCATTGCTTTGAACAACATTCCACCAAGATGTCCAGATGCTCCTGTGACTAAGATTTTTTTATTCATTTAAAATACTTATATATTTTTAATTAAAATAACTACACCATAAAAAAGTGCAAAAATGTTTAAAAATGTTGAAAACTTTTCGCCTTTAAAATTACTAAATATTTTTTGCGTGGGAAAGTAAATTAAAAAAACTAAAATTAAATACAATAAATTAACTATTTCTATGCGGTTATTAGAAAAAATGTATAGGCCTGAAATTTGAAAAATTCCCATCACTAAGTATCCATATGATATGCAATATCTTGTTTTATGCTTGTCTTGCTTATTAATGGTTGAAGAAAGGATTGTCAGTAATGACCCTCCAAGATTGGTCAAACCATGAATGATCCCTAAAATTGAAAGAAATAATTTTCGTTTAGTTGAATTAAAATCTTTTAAATATAAAATTTTCTTTTTATTTAAACTTATAATAGAGAAAAATATAATTATTAACGCAATATAAATTTCTAAATCAATTTTGTTAATATTTTCTATTACAATATAAAGTGAAATTGATAAAAATGGCAAACAATATAAATTAAAATCATGTTTGAATTGTTTGTTTGTTTTTTTTGATGAAAAAAATTGTATAAAACTAATTGTTACCGACATAGGTAATAAAAGATTTAATACCTCTAAAAAATTATAACCGAGCAGTAAAAAAGTTGGTGTGCCAAAAAGTAAAAGTCCAATGCCAAATATAGATTGGAAAAAAATTAAAAAAGTAATTATAAATATTTCTAAAAAAAACATATTTAAAAAAAATAATTAACACTGTTAACTATTTGTTTTATTTGAATTTGGCTCCTCTTATATTTAAATTAGCCATATATAATGAAGTGCTCGCTGTAATAAATAATATATTTCCTTCTGCTCCACCAAAATCAACATTGGATACTAATTCTGGTATTTTAATATAACCTATCTGTTCTCCTGAAGGAGCGTAACATGCAACTCCTTTTCCACAACTGGTCCAAAGATTATTATCCTTATCAAACCTAAAACCATCAAGCACATGTTCTGGGTCCGATTTTATAAACTCGATAGATTTAGAAGTTTTTAAACTTTTATCAATTTCATATCGTCTCATATATTTTGTATCACCAGTATTTGATATAAACAGATAAGATTCATCAGGGGAGAGAGCTATACCATTAGGTCTTTGCATGTCGGTGACTAATGCTTCTAGTGATTTTGTTTTTGGATCATATTTAAAAACATTACATCCGCCATACATCATTTTCCCTGGAAATCCCTCTATTCTCTTAGGGTTAATGATTCCATACGGAGGATCAGTAAAAAAAATAGTTCCGTTCGAATGAACACATACATCGTTCGGTGAGTTTAATCTTTTATCGTTATATTCATCTGCGATTAAACTGATAATATTATTTTTATCCGTTTTAGTAACACGTCTTGCTCCATGTTCGCATGTAACAAGGTTACCTTCATTATCAGTCGTATTTCCATTAGAAAAATTAGAGGGTGACCTAAAAATTTTAACTTTATTAAAGTCAAAACTTAACATTCTATTGTTTGGTATGTCACTCCAAATAATTTTATTTGAATTCTTTAAGAAACATGGTCCTTCTGTCCAGATACTCCCTGTGTGTATCTGTTTTAAATTTAAATTTTTTGTATAATCTTCAAACGTTTTTATATTCATTTTCTATTATTAACATTCCTGTCATTTAAAAAAAGAGCTTATCTTTTTTTTATTGTGGTTTAGTTTTTTGACTTTCAGTTTTTAGCTGTCCACAAGCACCCAAAATATCTTGTCCTCGTGATCTTCGAATTGTTGCTACGTAACCAGCTTCTTGAATTATTTTACCAAATTTTTCCATCTCTTTCCTTTCTGTTGGCAAATATTGAACACCTGGCCATGGATTAAATTCAATAAGGTTAACTTTACAAGGAAATTGAGCCATGAGTTTTACAAGTTGTTTTGCACACTCAGCGCTATCATTTATGCCTCGGAGCATTACATACTCTAAAGTTATTTTTTCTTTAACAATAGAGCTATAATATTTACATTGTTTAATTAAATCTTTGATTTTAAATTTTTTGTTAATAGGCATTATCATTTCTCTAATATCATCTGTTGGTGCGTGAAGAGATAAGGCCAAATATGTTCCTATTTCATTAGCTGCTTCTGGAATTCTGTTTGAGATACCAGCTGTAGAAACAGTAATTTTTTTAGGTCCATAATTTAATCCTTCTTTATCTTTCAATATTTCAACTGCAGTTTTAACATTTTCATAATTATAAAATGGCTCACCCATACCCATAAGAACAATATTCGTTATTTTTTTTTGCTCTTTCCAATCATTGATTTGTTCTTTGGCAATTATTACTTGATTTACTATTTCTGCAAAACTTAAATTTTTTACTAACTTTTGTGTGCCTGTATTACAAAATTTACAATTCAAGGTGCAGCCTACCTGTGAAGAAATACATAGTGTTGCTCTATTTTTTTCTGGAATATATACACATTCAACTTCATTATTGTCAAAAAGTTTAATCAGCCACTTGATAGTTCCATCGCTTGAAGTTTGTGTATTGATAATTTTTGGTCTCTGTAAACTTATTAAACTACTAAGTTTATCCCTAAGTTCTAATGGAAATGTAGTTAAATTATTAATTTCAAATGAACCTTTTTTGTAAACAGACTGCCAAATCTGTTTGCTACGCATAGAAACTTTTTTTTTTTCAATTGCTAAGTCTTTAACTAAGAAATTTTTTAAACTTTCAAAATTAAATTCAAAAAAATTTTTTTGGGTCATGTAATTATAGAATATAGATCTATATGTTGATTGTATATACTTTGCACACTTGATATACAGGCCAATGTTTTTACATATTAAAAAAATACCTAAACTATCCTGGAGCTCAAAATCGCCAAGGAATCTTAAGCCTTCTTTTAAAACTCTATTTCTACTATGCTTTGGTCTAATAATATTCGGTTTTGGTGAAGGTCTGTTAATTATCTCAAGTATTGGCGCATCACCATGGAATGTTCTACATCAAGGGCTTTTTTTTAACTTGGGATTATCAATTGGGGCGTGGGCTTTTTTGGTAAGCTTAGTAGTTTTATTGTTATGGTTTTTTTTAGACGAAAAGATAGGCATGGGTACAATATTAAATTTTATAATAATCGCGGTTATGATTGACGTATCTATTTATTTTTTTGATGCTCCTAAATTTTGGATAAATCAATTTTTTCTTAGCGTTCTTTCAGTACTAATGGTTGGTTTAGGAAGTGGAATATATTTAATCGCAAGATTAGGTCCGGGTCCTAGAGATGGGCTGATGACTGGTTTACAAAAGAAAACAGGTTTTTCTATTGCATTAATTAGGGGGTCTATAGAAATTATTGTTGTTTTGTGCGGATGGTTGCTAGGAGGAATTGTTGGCCTAGGAACTTTGATTTATGCTTTAGGGGTAGGTCCTGCGGTTGCCCTAGGGTTAATTATAGTGCGAAAAGTAATAAAATAAATTGTTCAAATTTCATAATACAGGGCCATTATGGGCTTATATGTAATTTTTCTGTTTAAAAACTTATTGTTCAGTATTAGTTTAATCTAAGATGGAAAAACAAAAATTAAGAGACGATAGAATATATAGTAAGCTAGATTTAGAAAAACTACCCTTCAAAATAAATAGAGCTAATTTTAAAACATTAGGTAATGCTATATCGCTCACATTCCGTGAACTTCATAATGATAAAGTTGAAAGTAAAAAATTAAAATGGTGTTTTTCAACCATAAAAAGATTTAAAATTTTTCTTCAGGTATTTTACGCCAATGAAGAAGGTAAAGAAATTTATAAAGAAGAAATTGCAAAAAAAATTCCTGAGTATTCATATAAGACAATATCCAAAATTATTGATGACGGACATGCAAAAGAAATTTATATGTGTTTAAGGCCAGATGGAACACCTGGTACTGATGCTAAAATAAAAAACATAAGACCAACTGAAGATCTTATGGTTGATTTTCTTAATTGGAATATAAGTATCATGGATTCAGTTAATAAAACAATTCAAAAAAATATAAGAATAGATTAAGACTAGTTTTTCATCTTTTTATATATAATATTACCTTTAAAATTTTCTATAAATAAATACATGAACTATAACAAGCCTTTAAAGTTGCTAAAAAATTTACCAAAAAGGCTTAACAATTTTTATAATAAAAATTCCAAGTTTACCCCTAAGATTAATAATAAATCCAAAAATAAAAAAGTTTTTGATCCTGTAACAAATTTAGATAAAGCTTTTGAAAAATTTATAAGAAAAATTATAATTAAAGAATTTCCTAAAGATGCTATTTTAGGTGAAGAATTTTCAGAAAAATATTCTGATAATGACTACAAGTGGTTCATAGATCCTATCGATGGAACGAAAGCTTTTATGATTGGGGCTCCAACGTGGTCAAACTTAATTGGATTGACACATAAAGATCAAACTTTCTTAGGTTTAGCAAACTTTCCAGTATTAAAGAAGTTTTATATTAATGATCAAAAAAAATCTTACATGATTAATAATAAAAAAAATATACTAAAAACTTCTAAGGAAAGTAATTTAAAAAAATGTAAGTTTATAGGACATTTGCATGAAATATTGTTTCAAAAAAAAAGAAAAATAAAAAAGATTATTTCTTCTGGAGCTTATTTTGGTGCAGCTACGTTTGATGCTTTAAATTTTTGTTTACTTGCTGAAGGAAGGGTGGAAGCAGTGATTGAGACTAATCTTAAACCATTTGATATAGTTCCTTTAATTCCTATAATTGAAAAAGCAGGAGGGATTGTTAGTACTTGGGATAATAAATCTGCAATACGAGGTGGAAATATATTAGCTTCCTCTAATAAAAAAATACATGCTAAACTTATAAAAATCTTAAATTCTTCTAACTAAAATTCTTTTAACTTTTTAACTTATTTTTTTTTGAAAGATCAGCTCTAATAGAAGAAAAAATAATTATGAATAAAAAAGGAATGGCAATTAAATTCATTGTTTTCCAGCTTGTCATACTCAACATGTATCCTGCTGATAAACTAGCTAAAGCTTGGATTGAAAAGACAAGTATATCATTAAATCCTTGAGCTTTGAATTTTTCTTCTTCTCTATAAGATAGAACAAGTAAACCAGTACCTGATAGGTATAAAAAATTCCACCCTATCCCCAAAAAAATTAGAGAAAATAAATAGTTGAAGAACGAAGGCTGTATAAAACTTAATAATATTGTCAAAATATAAAAGAAAACACCTGCATATATTATTTTACTGTGTCCAAATTTTTTTAACAAATTTCCTGTAATTAAAGATGGCAGGAACATACTGACGATATGCAACTGAATAACAATACCAGTTTTATTTAAACTATAGTTTTCTATGACATGCATATTAATAGGTGTTGCTGTCATTAAAAATGACATGACAGCATATGCAAAAGCGGCAGAAGCAACTGCTTGCAAGAACATAGGTTGTGAAATGAGTTCAAAATAACTTCTTCCTTTGTATTTTTTAACTCCCACTGGCTCAACTTTTGGACTATAAAAACTTAAAAATAAAACAGGTATGAACGTTAAAACAGCCAAAGATAAATAAGATCCGACAAATAAGTGTCCACTTATCAAGTCTTTATTAAAATTAGCAATATTGGGTCCAAGGAGAGCGGAAAAAATTGTAGCTAACATTATAATTGAGAGTGCTTTTGGAATAAAAGATTTTTCCACGCATTCGGCTGCCGCAAAACGATATTGATGGGTAAAAGCCATGCCATTTCCAATGAAAAAACAAGTAAGGCAAAACAAATAAAAATTTTTATCCCATACAGCATATGCTGCCAATAAAACTGAAAGAGTACTAAAAATAGCAGCGTATAGAAATCCAGCTTTTCTTCCTATCCTACTCATAATTTTAGCTGCAAAAAAAGAAAAGACAGCAACGCCAATTATCATCAAAGAAGTTGGTACGGTTTGAAGAGATTTTACTGGGCTTAATGTACTGCCAATAATTCCACTTAAAAAAACGTTTACAGGAGCTGGTGTAAAACTAAATATTTGACTCGCAGTAATAATCCAAAGGTTTTTATTCATTTTAAGTTAGATTAGACTTTTAAAACTGATAGCATAATATGAATTAACACACAAAATTATACATGAGTAAAAAAACAATAGGTATATCAATTGCTCTTTTTGGAGTCCTTATTTTTTTTTCAAATCAGGAAAATGCCTGGATAGTTTCAGCTGTTTTTTTAGGATTTGGCAGTGGAATTTTTTTTTGGAAAGATTAGCTCAACTCATCACAACGTATACAAAAAAATATCTGCCAATTTTTCCTACAGCAACTAAAATTAAAAATAATAAAAAATTTATCTTTAAAATTCCTGCCATAAAAGTAAGTGGGTCACCAATAATTGGCACCCATGCAAATAATAAAGACCAAACTCCAAACTTGCTAAATTTTTTAAAAGCTGCATTTACTTGATTCTCTTTAAAGGGAAACCATTTTTTATTAATATATTCAAATAAATAAAATCCTAATAACCAATTAAATATAGAACCTAAAATATTTCCTAAGCTTGCCGTTCCTATTAATATAAATGAATTATGTTCATTTGTGCTCAACAGGCTAGCTAAGGCTAGCTCACTTGATAAAGGAATAATAGTAGCGGCTAAAAAAGATATTAAGGCGAGTGAAAGATAGGTTGTCATTTTTTTTTATAACTAATACAAATTAGTTTATCGTTAAACACCAACTTCGTTTTATATTTTTTTTTAATCTCTTCCATTCCTATCTTTAATTCTTTAGATGAAAGATCTAAAAGACATGAAGTAAATCTATTCTTAATCATTTGAAGATATAAATTTTTAGTTATTTTTACATTAAAAATGAAGTAGTTAATTTTATATTTTTTAAAATTGGATTTAATTAAATCTAGAATTTTTTTATCTTTCTTTAAACTCTTTATAAGCTTTATCTTAAAAACTTTAAACAAAGGCCAATAATTTTGTTTTGGATATAATGCTAAAATTATAATTTTTCCATTTGTGTTAAGTTTTTTTTTTGAATAGCTTAATATTTTTCTGATTTCTGAAAATTTAAAAAAATGTATAGATTGTTTAAATAAAATAAGATCAAATTTTTTTTTTGTTTTGCCTAAATATTTTAAGGCATTAGTTTTAACAAACTTTATTTTTCTGGCAGCATTCTTGTGATTAACAATATCAACACCCAAGGGTAAGTTGCTCATGTGATACTTTTCAGAAAAAGCAGAAATAATCTTTCCACGTCCACACCCAACATCTAAAACTTTTGTTTCTTTATTAAGCTTAATTCTCTTTTCTAAAAAATTAATTATACTTGAGGTATACCTAGATGAAGATAACCAAGTTTTTTTGTCCCAATTTTTTAAATTTTTCATTTTCTTAATTTATATAAAAATCGCTCTATTTAAGTGTTAAAAAACTTTATATATTAAGGATTGAATAACTTAAACAATCAGTTATTTTAAAATAAAATGAGTACGCATAGAACAAAAATACCCAACTCTTTAAATGAACATTGGATGCCATTTTCATCTAATCGAGATTTTAAAAAAAATCCAAGACTAATTACAAGCGCAAAAGGCATGTATCTAAAAACACATAAAGGCAATACCTTGATTGATGCTAGCTGTGGATTATTTTGTAATCCTTTGGGACATGGTAGAGAAGAAATTGCAGAGGCTGTTAGCAAACAATTAAGAGAGTTAGATTTTGTTCTTCCTTTCAACCAAGGATTTGGTGGATCATTTGAACTGGCAACAAGGATTGCAAAACACACACCTGGGGACTTAAATAAAATTTTTTATACAATTTGTGGATCAACAGCAGTGGACTCTGCCATTAAAATTGCTATGGCCTATCATACAGCCAAAGGTAACAAAAAAAAATTTAGATTTGTAGGGCGTGATAGAGGATACCATGGCATGAATATTGGAGGTTTGTCTGTTGGTGGTTTTAATAATTATAAAGAGATGTGTACTAGTGTTTTAATGCCTGGGGTTCAACATATGCGTCATACTCTTTTGCCAGAGCATAAATTTATAAAAGGACAACCTGACTCAGGAGTCGAACTGGCTGATGATTTAGAATTAATTGCAAATAAATTTGAGGGAGAAATAGCAGCATGTATTATAGAACCAATTGCAGGATCGACAGGTATTCTAGTACCTCCCAAAGGTTATCTGGATAAATTAAGAAAAATTTGTGACAAGCATGATATTCTCTTAATATTTGATGAAGTTATCACTGGTTGGGGTAGAACAGGTTCTCCATTTGCAGCTCAAGAATTTAATGTTACACCAGATATTATGACTTTGGCAAAAGCTACAACTAATGGAGTTGTGCCCATGGGTGTTGTAGCTGTTCGTGATGGAATATATGATGCTGTTATGAACTCTGCGCCAGAAGGCGCAATAGAATTATTCCACGGCTATACATATTCAGGAATACCAGCTGCAGTCGCAGCTGCTTTAGCCGTACAAGATATATTTGAAAAAGAAAATATATTTAACAAAGTAAAAAAAATTTCACCTTATTTTCAAGAAGCTTTGCATTCCTTAAGGGACATAGAGTGTGTAGAAAATATTCGTGGTTATGGATTGTTAGGTGGCATTGATATTAGAAAAAAAGACAAACCGGGTAAAGCAGGGTTTCAAATTTACAAAGCTTGTTATGATAATGGAGTAAACCTTAAGGCAACTGGAGATGCTTTAGTTTTGGCTCCTGCTTTTATTTCTGAAGAAAAACATATTGATGAAATATTTGATAAAATTAGAAAAGCTATCAATCAATATATAAAGCAATAATATTAAATTTTAATACCATATCTAGTTTCAGTATATTTTCGATTAATTCTCTGTGATAAATTACTATTTTAAAAGTTGACTCTGTGAACAGAATCCATTCCAATGAGTTCTAATGGAAGTTGAAAAACAAATAATAAATGATCTAAATATAGAGAAGTATAAGCATCAAGAGAAGTATGGGCACTTGAGTAGAAGTGTGGAAAAAGTTTTAAAAAGAGTAGATATAAACGTACTAAACAAAAGATTAAACGAAACTAAGAAATCAAATTTTTATATTACTACCGTATTTACTTTGCTGGGTCTATCTCTTTTGATTATCTTGTCTGTGGTTGGTCTTAAGTTTTAGTATTTATTGCTCTTATACAAATAAAAAAAAATTCACTGAATATTTCAACTGTTTTTTCTGTTGTTTTTCGTGAAACCAAGTCATCCGAAATAACATTAGGAATAATGTAGTATCTCTTTGAAATTTTATCTTGCGAGATAGCTTTCAATTTAACTAAAGTTTCTAGTTTTCGAACACAGGTTGCTCTTGGAATTTGAGTAACTTCAGATATAGAGGTTGCACTTATACTTGCACCTACAAAGTCTTTGAGTAAGCTTGGATCGTCATGTAACTCTTTGTGGGATAAATTTTTTTCTTTTGCTCTTGATGTAAATAGATGTGCTAGTTGTAAAAATACAAGAACAACTTCGGAATCGTCAAACTGTTTATGCCATTGTCTAAGATATTCAAGTTGTGCACCTATATAATGAAACCAGTAAAAACTAAACTTGTCCTTTAATTCTTTTGTTAATTTTTCTTTAGATATAGAAAAATTTATTTTTTCACAAATAAAAATAATTATTTTACATAAATCATTTATTTCATTATTAATGACTAAATTATAACTTTGTTTGTATTGTTCGTTAGGTAACCAGCCAATATTTCTATTTTTTTTACTCAGCACATTTAGTTTTATAAGTTGTAAAATTTTTCTTCTTGTGGTCTCTTTAGGTAAAAGTGTATCTTCCGCTATTCTGATTAAAGATATTCGCTTAGGGGTAACGTTGTGATGGTTTGCCCAAAATTTCTCTAAACTAATATTGAAATTAAGATCATAATCTCTTTGTCTTAAAATATCTTGGTGAGTTTGTTTTGCAAAGTATAGAACAAGATTTCCATTTTCTACGCTTTGATATCTAGAGTGCAGGCTTGATAAAAATTTAGACTGAGATTCTACAAATAGATATTGGTACTCGATCCAATTATTTAAAATACTATCTTTTATAATCTTGGGTGACGGTAATTTCATACACTTTTATTTTATCGTTCAATTTGGGTAAATGAAACTTAAATTGAGCAAAAGTCAATAATCAATAAATATTGAACTTTATAATATTTTTGGAATAATTTTTTAATTCTAAAGAGAAATTGTTAATGATCCACCAATTGCCACTATGATAAGTGCAAATATTATAAGAGTATTTTTTTTTGTCTCTTTTCTTCTCTCTACGATTATTCTTTTTATTAAATGATCAATATTAGGTCTCTTTACCTTAGGTTTTATTGTGTTGGGTGTATGTTTCTCGTTTTCTAATGAGAAATTATTTTTTTCAAGTTGGCTTGTCATGCCTGCAAATATAACTAATAATAATTTTATTATAAGGTTTATTTAGACCAAAATGGGTTTAATAAGAATTAAAGTAAACCAAGGGGTTTTATCGGTTTTTTAATAATGAAAAAGATAAAAAATTTGAAAACATATAAAAATATAATTATTAATATTGATGGACATCTAGGCCTTCTCACTCTTGAAGGGGAAGATAAAAAAAACTCTTTAAGTATTGAGGTTTCTAAAGAAATCTATGAAGGTTTAAGAGAACTAGAAATGAATCCTGCTGTTAGGGTTATTTTGATTCAAGGAAATCATAAATTTTTTTCTCCTGGAGCTGATATAAGAGAACTTAAAGATTTAAATGCAGAATCTGCAAAATCTAAGGGTCTCTTTAACTTTTTTGATAAAATAAAAGAAGTTAAGATTCCGATTGTAGCTGCCGTTGAAGGGTATGCTTTAGGCGGAGGCATGGAACTTGCCTTGTTATGCGACATTATTATTGCATCTGAAGAATCTAAATTTAGTCAACCCGAAATTAATTTGGGATTAATACCTGGAATAGGTGGGACACAAAGATTAAAAAACTTTATCGGCAAATATAACGCGAACTTACTTTGCATGACAGGTGAAATTATTTCTGGTCTAAGAGCTTATGAACTTGGTTTTGTAAGTGTCTTGTTAGATAAAAATAATTTTTCTCAAGAAGCAATTAAATTTACTATTAAACTAGCTCAAAAATCTAAATCAAGCTTAATTGAAATTAAAAAATTAATTAGTATTAATTCAAATATTGATAACAATTTAGAACAAGAAAGAAATTCTTTTTATAAATTACTAGATAGTGAAAATGCAAAAATAGGAATATCTGCTTTCTTAAATAAGTTGAAACCTAAGTGGAAAGATTAAATTTTTTTACTTAATTCAAATTTAATAAATAAAACTCCAAAAATTATTATTGCGCTCATTCCTAATACTCTTGATGGTTCGACTGGTGTGCCAAATATTAACAATCCCAGAATAGACGACCATACAAGTTGTGAATATTGAAAATTTGCTACAAAAGAAAGATTTGAGAGCTGTATTGCATAAACAAGGATCAGATGGGAGATAAAACCAAAAACCCCGAGTATAATAAGGCCAAACCATATCCAATTAGATTCTATAGTATTCCAGTGATTAAAACTATAAATGGAAAAAACAATACTTCCTACCAAGCCGCTGTAAAAAACAGCAACAAATGGTTCCCTATTGTTTGAAATTAATTTAGTAAAAAATTGATAAAGCGACCAACAGATTGGAATAAGAAAAGGGAAAGCAACTTTAATTGACATTATTTTCATGCTCGGTCCAAGTGTATAAAGAATAGCCATGAAACTTAAGCCCATCAGAATCCAACCAACCAAACTCAAATTATCTTTTAAAAATATTGCTGAGAGCAATGCTAAAATTAATGGTGCCGTAAAAAAGAGAACATATATGTCTACTAAAGTAAAAAGTTTCAAAGCATTGAACATTAAAAAAGTTGCAAAAACAAGAAGCGCTGATCTTACTATTTGGATTTTAAAATTTTTTTTTAGGTCAAGTTTTGGCTTAAAAATAGCAAAATAAGCTAACATAGCTATCAAATGAAAAAAATATCTGCCCCAAATAAGTTGGCTTACCTCAATATGTTGAGTCATATATTTAGATAAAGTATCCATAGCAACGAACAAGAAATATGCAGATGACGCTAGTAATATGATTGTGAAGGTAGATAGGTTTTTAGTTGGCATTACATCACAGCGCCAACTTGCCATGGATTAAACTCTTCGTCTCCATAGCCATTGTTCTCACTTTTGGACTTGTATCCGGAAGCAGTTTTTAAGATTAGTTCGAAAACTTTTTGACCAACTTGTTCTACTGTTTCTTCACTGTCAATAATTGTTCCACAATTGATATCCATGTCTTCTTTCATCTTACTAAACATGGTGGTATTTGTTGCTAACTTTAGACTAGGGACAGGTTTACATCCAAAGCAAGACCCTCTTCCAGTTGTAAAACAAATAATATTAGCACCTGAAGCAACCTGCCCAGTTATAGAAACTGGATCATAACCAGGTGAATCCATAAAATTAAAACCTTTATTTTTTAGAGGCTCTGCATAACTTAAAACATCTTTAAGAATTGAATTACCTCCCTTAGCAACAGCACCTAAAGATTTTTCAAGTATGGTTGTTAAACCACCTTTTTTATTTCCAGGTGCGGGGTTGTTGTCCATCGAACTATTATTGATAGTTGTATAATGCTTCCACCATTCAATTTTTTTTATTAATTTATCTGCTACTTCTTTGTTAGTAGCTCTGTTGATTAGTAAATGTTCTGCCCCATAAATTTCTGGAGTTTCAGATAAAATTGAGCTTCCACCATTTTTTACAATAAGATCTGCAGCAACACCTAAGGATGGATTGGCGGAAATACCTGAATAACCGTCAGATCCTCCACATTGTAATGCTAATGTTAGATGAAGAGCAGCTTGAGGGGTTCTTTTAATATTATTAGCTTCTTTTAATAATTCTTGAATTTGTTTAAAAACTTTATCGACAATTTTTGTTGTACCTCCTTCATCTTGAATAGTCAAAAAATTAATACGATTATGTTTTTTTATTGATTCTGAAAATAAGTTTACTTGTGCACTTTCGCAGCCAAGACCGATTACAAAGACATGTGAGAAGTTAGGATGATTTTTAAATCCATCAATTGTTCTTTGAAATATTTGCATTCCTTCGCTAACAGTATTCATTCCACAGCCTGTCGAGTGAGTGATCGGAACAATGCCATCAATATTTGGGTAGTCTTTAAGTATGTTGCTATATTTTATTTTTTCAGCAATCATTTTACTAACTGTTGCTGAGCAATTTACAGTGCTGATGATACCAATATAATTTCTGGTCGCAACATCTCCATTATCTCTGAGGATACCGTCAAAAAATAAATTACTTTGCTCAGTAGCAACTTTTTTTTTTTCTGTGATAGAAAATTTTCTACTAAACTCTTTAAATTCTAAATTATGAGAATGCACATGTTCTCCAGCTCTTATACTTTTTGATGCAAATCCAATAATTTGATCATACTTAATTACTGGTTCGCCTTTATTAATCGGTTTTAAACAAATCTTGTGCCCAAATGGAATTGAATCGACACTAGTGATACCTTGTCTTTCTATTTTAGTTTGTGGGACGATAATAAATGGAGTAACCGCCACATTATCATTTTTATTTAAAATGATTAGATTATTCATGCTTTTATTATACAATTATTCCATTTATAAAGTGAATACATATTTTAATTAAAGAAATTACTTAAACAATTAACACCTATATATGGCTAAAAAAAATTTAAGAAGTCGACAATGGTTTGATAATCCTAAGGATCCAGAGCAAACAGCTTTGTACTTGGAGCGATATTTAAATTATGGTTTGACTAGAAAAGAATTACAATCAGGTAGTCCAATTATTGGTATAGCTCAATCAGGCAGTGACCTAACTCCTTGTAATCGTCATTTTCAACAACTCAGCGCAAGAATAAAAGATGGCATTAGAAAAGCAGGGGGGATTCCTATGGAGTTTCCAACTCACCCTATTCAAGAAACAGGCAAACGACCAACAGCAGCTTTAGATAGAAATTTATCTTATCTGTCTCTTGTTGAGGTTTTATATGGTTACCCAATTGATGGTGTAGTTTTAACAACCGGTTGTGACAAAACTACTCCTGCAGCTTTAATGGCGGCAGCAACGGTAAACATACCAGCAATTGTTTTATCTGGTGGACCAATGCTAGATGGTTACCATGATGGAAAACTAGTTGGATCAGGAACTGTTGTTTGGGATGCTAGAAAACTTTTAGGTAAAGGTGAGATTAATTACGATCAATTTATGGATATGGTTGCTTCGTCTGCACCAAGTATAGGTCATTGTAATACAATGGGCACAGCTTCATCTATGAATTCTGTTGCTGAAGCATTAGGAATGTCTTTAACAGGATGTGCTGTGATCCCTGCTCCTTACAGGGAGCGAAGTCAAATTTCTTTTGAGACTGGAAAAAGAATTGTTGAAATGGTTTTTGAAGATTTAACTCCATCCAAAATAATGACAAAAAAAGCTTTTGAAAATGCAATCGTAGTAGCAAGTGCTATAGGTGCTTCAAGTAATTGCCCTCCACATTTGTCAGCTATAGCAAAACATATGGGTGTAAAAATAAATTTAAATGACTGGCAAAAACTAGGTCATGATATTCCCTTGCTAGTAAATTGTAAACCTGCTGGTGAACACTTAATGGAAAGATTTTATAGAAGCGGTGGTATTCCTGCGGTTATGCAAGAATTACTAAAACAAAAAAAATTACATAAGTCTGTTCAAACAGTGAGCGGTAAAACGCTGGAACAAAATTTAAAGATTAAGCTTAACATAGACACAGATGTTATAAAATCTTTTGATGATCCAGTAGTAGATAAAGCTGGATTTATAGTAATGAAAAGCAATTTCTTCAACTCAGCTATTATGAAGACATCAGTAATTAGTGAAGAATTTAGAGAAAGGTATTTGTCTAACCCTGAACACCCAAATGTGTTTGAGGGAAAGGCAGTAATGTTTGAAGGACCTGAAGATTACCACCGTCGAATAAATAGTAATAAATTAAAGATTGATGAACATTCAATTTTAATGGTTCGTGGTTGCGGGCCCGTAGGGTATCCTGGTTCTGCTGAAGTGGTTAATATGCAGCCACCTGACAGATTATTAAAAGAGGGTATTAATGCATTACCTACTTTAGGTGATGGTAGGCAGAGTGGCACTTCGGAAAGTCCTTCTATTCTTAATGTCTCACCGGAGTCTGCTATAGGTGGTGACTTAGCTATCGTTAAAACTGGAGATAAAATTAGAATAGACTTGAATAAAAGTAGAGTTGATCTATTAATTTCTGTGGCTGAATTCAAAAAAAGAAGAAAAAAGAAGAAGCTACCAAAACTAGTTAACCAAACACCTTGGCAAGAAATTTCAAGGAATACGGTAGGCCAACTAGAGGATGGTGCTTGTATTAATTCTAGAGGAGTCTATCTTGATATTTCTAAGAAAAAAGGAATTCCAAGAAATTCACATTAATTATGAAAAAAAAAATTTTAGTTACGAGAAAAATTATGGACTCGGCAGAGGAAAGATTGAAATCAAATTTTGACGTACTCCTAAATGAAAAAGATATTCCTATAAAAAATGAAGATTTTGCAAAAATAGCAGATCAATATGATGGTATGATTTGTTCTGGTTGGGATAAACTAGATAAAAAATTTTTTAATCAATTGAATAATAAACTACAAATAATTGCAGGTATAGGTATTGGTTATGACAATATTGATGTTGAATCTGCAAAAAATAAAAAAATTATTATAACAAACTCTCCTAACAAATCTAATGATGCTGTGGCTGAAGTTACAATTTTTTTGTTAATTGGTGCGGCAAGAAAAGCTTACGAAGGTATTAAGATTGTTAAATCAAATAGATGGAAAGAAAAGAAAATAGACTGGACTAATTTTATGTTAGGGCAATCTATAAGTAATAAAACATTAGGTATAATTGGAATGGGTAGAATAGGCAGAGTGGTAGCGAAAAGAGCTAAGGCATTTGGCATGAAAATTATTTATTGTAATAGAAATAAATTATCTCCTGAATTAGAAGATGGTGCAAAATATTTTAGTGCTGTTAATGAAATGATGCCTCATTGTGATTTTGTATCAATTAACTGCCCTTCTTCACCTGATACAATTAAAATAATGAGCTCAGAAGCTATATCTTTGTTACCATCGCACGCAGTGATAGTTAACACATCAAGAGGAAACACTGTTGACGAGGAAGCTTTATTACAAGCTCTTGAAAAAAATAAAATATATGCAGCTGGACTTGATGTTTTTAACAATGAACCAGATATTGATAAAAGATTTTTAGATTTAGATAATTGTTTTACATTACCTCATGTCGGTAGTGCAGATTTTTTAACTAGAGAAGCTATGAGCATTCAAGCTGTAGAAAATATAGAAGCTCACTTCGGAAATAAAAAATACCCCTCACGCGTTGCGTAATTACATATAAAAAGTATATATATTATTTAAAACAACTAAAGGTTGTGCAGAAAAGATGGGACTCTTTTAAATTTTTATAGTTTAATTCTCATATTAAAGAATAACAAATAGAGGAAAAATATGATCAAACTATTAAATAAAGTTATTATTGCTTTAGCATTAGTAGCGCTAATGGGTTCTGCAAACGCAAAAACCTTAAAAGTTGAAACACACTTTACTGCTAGCTCACCAAATGGTGAAGTTGCAGCTCAATTCGCCAAAAACGTAGAAGAGTTTTCTGGTGGAAGTTTAAAAATACAAATGTTTTATTCATCTTCAGTTTCAGGAAAATCAGCTGAAGTATTTAATTCTGCACAAACTGGAATTATTGACTGTGATATGACAGGTGCTGGTTACCAAACTGGAAAAAATGCTGCATTTCAATTTGCTGGAGATGTAATGGGAGGATACGATAACCCTTATCAACAATATGATTTCTTAAAGTTCCCAGGAGCTCAGAAAGCAGTTGATAATCTTTACAACAAATACGGGATGACGCTTATTGGATGGTGGATACCTGGACATGAATCACTTATTTCAAGTGTGCCAATTCCAACTGTAGCATCTATTAAAGACTTTAAATTTAGATCACCTCCAGGAATGGAAAGTATGATATTTGCAGATCTAGGTGCTAAACCAATCGTGATGGATTTTGGTGAAGTTCCAACTGCTTTACAAACTGGTCTGATTGATGGAGCTGACTATTCTAGCTTAGCAACTAACACTGCTGGTGGACACTATGAAAAGAATAAGTACGCTACTTATCCTGGTTTTCATTCTATGCCAGCCGACCACCTAACTTGTAATACTAAAGTTTGGAAAGGTTTAAAAGCTCACGAAAGAGGTGCTATGAAAGCTGGAATAGAAATTGCTGGTAGAACTATCACTAGTTTAGTTGAGAGAAAAAACGCAGAAGCTGTTAAAGAGTTAAATGCTTCTGGTGTTACTCTTCATGACTGGTCAAAAGCTGATAGAGCTAAATTCAGAAAATCTGCATTAAAAGCTTGGGAAACTTGGAAGACAAAATCTCCTGAGGCTGCTCAACTTATAAAAATGCACACAGCTTATATGAAAGCTAACGGTATCCTATAGTTTATAGTTTACTAAAAAATCTTGAAGGGCCTTTACAGGCCCTTCTTTTTTTAAAATTCAAAAATTTATGCTTGATAAGTCATTACAAGAACAAACTGAAAAAGTTGCAAGCAAAGACGATTTCCCAATTACTTGGTTGGATAAAATAACTTTATTTATTAGTCATACAGTTAAGTACTTAATCCCAGTTATAGTAGCTGTGATGATGTATGAAATTTTTATGAGATACATTATGGAAAAACCTACAATGTGGGTGAACGAACTGTCCTTATGGTTGGCTGGTATTATTTATTTAGTTGGTGGAATATACGCAACAAGACTGAGAGCCCACATAAGAATAGTAATGCTATATGATATTGTAAGTAGACCAACACAAAGAATTTTTGACCTAATAAGCACCCTTGTTATTGTATTTTTTGCTTCAGCTGTAGTTTATGGAGGTTGGGAAGACGCACATAGATCATTCACAACTTGGGAAAGATTTGCAACATTTTGGGATCCGCCAATACCTGCAATCATGAAACCACTTACACTTATATGTGTATTTCTTATTGCAGTTCAGACGGTTAACAACTTAATTATTGATTGGAAAAATCCAAAAGAAAAACAATACGACCCGGCTAAAGATTTAAAATAAAATGGATATAGGAACACTCTCATTATTAGTCATATTTGGATTGCTTTTGCTAATTGCTATAGGTGTGCCTCTGGGCTTCGCGTCTGGTGCTATGGCTGCGGTCATAATATTCGTAAATGTTGGTGAGCATGCGATGGGTATATTGTTGGCCAGATATTATTCATTAGTAGTCACGTATTCTTTTTTATCAGTTCCTTTATTTATATTTATGGCCTCCTTGCTTGAACGCTCTAATATTGCGAAAGATTTATATGATGCATTAAATGCTTGGTTAAGAA
>Ga0209383_1000138_pt1 | contig 51914 bp, 50 predicted proteins | sample CoawatmetaG02DNA_FD_187510 | JGI IMG/M metagenome (GOLD analysis project Ga0209383, IMG submission 187510) | Marine microbial communities from the West Antarctic Peninsula - Coastal water metaG029-DNA (SPAdes) (version 2) | ecosystem: Environmental > Aquatic > Marine > Coastal ...
TAAGATTTGATGAAATAAATCCACTACTTTTTGAACTAAGTTGCTTGGAGTAAGCTACTGAACTTATATTTAATAATAGTAAGCCCAGAAAAATAATTCCTAAAATCTTCTTCATAAAAATTCTGCCGTAAATATATAGTTTTTATTCTAGCATACGCCGTGCCGTAATAATACCGTACTCCAACAAAGTTCTGAGAGCTTTATCTAGCTTATTTAAGGAACGTTGATTGTTTTACACAGAAATCAGGTCGTACGTCAGGCTCATAACCTGAAGGTCGGCGGTTCAAATCCGTCCCCCGCAACCAATCCCAGTAACACTTTTCTAATTTAAACAACGTCTAGAAAATTATCTTACCACACTATTCTCACTCAGCATAAAAAATTGACCACAACCCATGAATAATATTAGTTAATAATTTCTTTTAAATTTTTTAAAATATATTTTTTAATTTCTATAATATCTTAATTTGTAAACGTTTCCCTTTTTTCCATTATGTTATTTTTTTTATTCTTTCATCATCTACAGCGTAAAGTAATTTTACCTGAGTTTATGGATGTACCATTCCAACAATATGACCCAATTCATGAGATAAGCTTCCAGATCTTTTTCTACAAAGGCCCCTCATGAAGTTATTAGTTCTTCGATGAGGCAAGATTACGAAACCTGTAAGGCTTGTAGCAGCCTGACCACACGATTTCGATAAAGGTCGGGGAGTGTAGTAAATATTTAAAGCTTTTTTTTACTTTTATTTTTATCATGATTTACTAATAAAGTATTTATCTCACCGTCAACCTTAGCATTTTCCCAAAAATAATCCCTAGCTTCCTTTGGAGTTTTCTTTTTTTCAAGTCCTTTGGTATATTTTTTATATGCTTCAGATCTTATAGCTTTTGCATTAGCTTTCTTAAAATTAATTTCTTTCACAACAAAAAGAATTTTTGCTTTTGACCAAATTTTATTCAGACACAAAGAAACTTGAAAAGTTGTTTAAATGGAATCCAAAAAATAACGATATCAATAAAATTATTCAAAGTGCAATTAAATGGGAAAAAAAACTTAATTTACTCTAAAAAATTTCAAATTTAGATTTTTTACTATCTATTAAAAATGCCCTAACTGTTTCTTTGGTAAGTTGATCAAAAGTTTTTCCAAATTTCTCAATTTTTTCAATAGTTATGGGTGGAATAGTAATAATGTGACACCCCAATTGTTTTGCTTGTATATAATTGTAGGGCTCTCTAACGCTCGCCCAAAGTATTTTTACATTTTTAAATTTCCTTGCTAGAAGTATACTTTTTTTAATTTCTGGAACTGGATCTTTACCTGTATCACCTGCTCTACCTGCAAATATTGAAATTATAACCTTAGTTTTTTTGTTAACTAATTTTAGAATTTTTTCTGTTTGTTTGGCGCTATATATTGCTGTGATATTAAGTTTAATATCTAGATTATTAAGTTCTTTAATAACTTTACCCATAAAAATACCTTTGGAATTGGCAACTGGCACTTTTACATAAACATTCTTTCCCCAGGTATTAATCTGAAGAGCTTGTTTTTTCATCTCTTCATATTCGTCAGCAAATACTTCTAGTGAAACAGGTTTATTGTTGCAAATTTTTAATATTTTCTTCGAGTAAGATTTATAATCTTTTGCTCCAGCTTTTCTCATTAAGCTAGGATTGGTCGTAAAACCTTTTACAATTTTTTTCTTATTAAACTTTCTTATCTGATCTAATTCTGCAATGTCACAAAATATTTTTGTAGTCATCAATTTTTAAAGATTTTTAGTTATGTCCTCAGTCATTTTTTTTGCATCAGCAAATAACATTAGAGTGTTCTCTTTATAAAACAAGTCATTATCAATTCCAGCATAACCAGGTGACAAGCTTCTTTTTACAAATAATACAGATTTACATTTCTCAACATCCAAAACGGGCATTCCATAAATTGGGCTTTGTGGGTCATTTTTTGCCGCTGGATTTGTTACATCATTTGCACCTATTACAAATGCAACATCTGCATTGGCAAAATCATTATTAATTTCTTCTAATTCAAAAACTTCATCATAAGGTACATTAGCTTCAGCTAATAATACATTCATATGCCCAGGCATTCTTCCAGCCACAGGGTGAATAGCATAAGTAACTTTAATATCATTTTTTTTAAGGGTGTCTACCATCTCTCTTAGTGCGTGCTGTGCTTGAGCTACAGCCATTCCATAGCCTGGAACAATTATAACAGATGATGCATTTTTCATTAAAAAAGCTGCATCTTCTGCATTTCCACTTTTAACAGGTCTTTGTTCTTTACCTGCAGAAGATGACGATTGTTCTTTTGCACCAAATCCACCTAGGATGACATTAAAGAATGAACGGTTCATACCTTTACACATTATATATGATAAGATTGCACCTGAAGAGCCTACAAGAGCTCCTGTTATAATTAATGCACTATTTTCTAAAGTGAAACCAATTCCAGCCGCAGCCCAACCAGAGTAAGAGTTTAACATTGAAATTACCACTGGCATGTCTGCTCCACCAATTGGAATAATTAATAAAAACCCAATTAAAAAAGAGATAGCTAACATCATCCAAAAGAAATTAGAAGATTGCGTTGTGCACAATAAATAAGTTAAAATTATGATTGAAGTCAGTAGTAAAGCATTAAAAAAATGTTGACCTTTAAATGTTATTGGAGAGCCTGACATTATTCCCTGAAGTTTTAAAAATGCAATAACAGAGCCAGAAAATGTTATTGCTCCAACGGCCGCTCCTATTGACATTTCAATTAAACTTGCAAGCTTTATACTTCCTGGAGATCCCAAATTAAAGACTTCTGGATTCAGAAAAGCTGACACTGCAACAAGTACAGCTGACAAGCCTACTAAACTATGAAATCCTGCTACTAATTCTGGCATAGCGGTCATTGGTATTTTATATGCTATGAATGCCCCTATCAGCCCACCTATCAATAGGAAAATTACTACATAAATCAACCCACTAGAAAAGCTTCCGACTGATAGAAAGGTAACAGTAATAGCTATTGCCATACCCAAAATTCCAAAAAAATTACCCTGCCTTGAAGTTTCTGGTGACGAAAGACCTCTTAGTGCTAATATAAATAATACTCCTGAAATTAAATAGAATATTGCTGATAAGTTTGCTGACATAATTATTTATCTTTTTTTTTCTTTTTATACATTTTAAGCATTCTCTGTGTGACTAAAAATCCACCAAAAATATTTACAGCAGCTAGAAATATTGCTAAAAAACCAAGAATATTTGAGATCGTAAAAAAATTTTCAGAATTTCCTGCTAATCCAGCTATAATAGCTCCAACAATTATTACTGATGAAATTGCATTCGTAACTGACATCAATGGAGTGTGTAAAGATGGAGTAACACTCCAAACAACATAATATCCAATAAAAATTGATAAAATGAATATGCTTAATCTGAATATAAAGGGATCAATTTCCATAAATTTATTTAATTAATGTTTTTTCAATTATTTCATCTTCTAAATTAATATTAATTTTCTTATTTTCTTTATCATATAGGTTTGTCACAAAATTAAGTACGTTTTTTGAATACAAGTTTGATGCTGAAACAGGCAGCTTATTAAGAATATTTTTTTCACCCATAATCTTAACCCCTTCTTTAATCACAACCTTATCAACTTCAGTAAAGGCCGCATTACCTCCTTGGACAGCTGCTAAATCATAAATAATAGAACCTGATTTCATATTGGTTATCATGTGCTCTTTAATAATTGTTGGCGCTTTTTTGCCTGGTATTAGAGCTGTGCATATTACAATATCAATTTTTTTTAAAGTTTCTGCTAACAGTTCTTCTTGCTTTTTCTTAAATTCTTCTGATGCCTCTTTTGCATATCCACCTTCTGTTTCAAGATTTTCAGAACCCTCTATAGCTAAAAATTTTCCACCTAGGCTTTCAACTTGCTCTTTTGATGCCATTCTAACATCTGTTGCAAACACAACAGCACCCATTCTTTTCGCAGTTGCAATGGCTTGAAGACCAGCAACACCAGCGCCGACAACCAATACTTTTGCTGCAGGAATTGTCCCTGCTGCAGTCATCATCATTGGTATAGCTTTCTCAAAATTTGCAAATGATTCTATAACCGCTTTATATCCAGCTAGGTTTGCTTGAGAAGAGAGTATGTCCATTGATTGAGCCCTAGTTATTCTAGGCAACATTTCTAAAGAAAAAATATTAATATTTTTCTTTGACAAATTTTCTAATTTTTCCTTATTAATATATGGATTAAATATTCCGACAAGAGTTTGGTTTTCTTTTAAAAGTAAAAGATTATCATCAGATAATAAACCTAACTGAACAATGATGTCTGCACTATTGAGTACTTCTGATTCTTTTTTATAAATTTCGACACCTAACTCTTTATAATCATTATCTTTAAAACCTAAGTGTTCACCGTAATTTTCAGTTAATGATACCTCTAATCCTAGATCTATATATTTTTGTGCAATGCTAGGGGTAATTGCAATTCTTTTTTCAATATTGTGATTTTCTGAAACTGAAACAATTCTCATTAAAGTACCTTATAATAAGAATATTGCCATTAAAACTAAAACACCTATTACAGCGACAGTACCCCACAGGACAAATTTTGTAAAAATACCCCAAGTATCTTTATGGTTTTGATTATCCATAAAATTACTTCTGTCTTGCTTTAAATTTTGGATTTGTTTTGTTAATTATATAAACTCTACCTCTTCTTCTGACTAACTTAGAATTAAGGTCTCTTTTTTTTAATGATTTTAAAGAACTTTTAATTTTCATAATAATTTAACTCTTAATAACCGAAGTTATGTAATCTTTCAAATCTATTTTACCATATTTGTGAACAATCTTATTATTTATTGAAATATTTGTTAAAGCAGAGGCAAATCTCTCTCCTTTTCTGGATTTTAAATATTTTATCCTATGCTTAAACATTTTTGCAACTTCCTTGATAGAATATGATTTTTTTAAACCCAGATGAATAATTATCTAAGCTTATAATTTTTTTATTAGTTTTTAATAAAAGAAATTTAATTAGGTTGTGACCAATAAATCCAGCTCCACCAGTACCTACAATATAATTTTTCATTAGAGCTTTTATAGCCTGGCAATGTCCTACTCTTCCGTGTCTTAAGACAAAGTACCATTGGCGCTGAAGGGCTTGACTTCCGAGTTCGGAATGGGATCGGGTATTGCCCCTTCGCAATAATCACCAGGCAATGATCTTGTACTTAAAAAAAAGCTTTTAGTAAAGTATAAAAAATGATTAATTTACTACCAATATCTATATTTATAGCCAAATAAAATGATAACTTAATATTTTATTAAATTTTAAATAGCTTTTAAAAAATGATATTAATTATCTTCTTTAGTCAATTTTTTGGAATAAATAGACTGAAGATAAAAACCTACTGGTAAACTATAAGCTATCATTAACCAATTATTAAAGAAATTGCCATTTGGTGAAAAAGGCCAAACTGTTATCAATATTCCTGCTAATAGGCAAACTTGATAATCTGTTAGGGGTCTTTTTTGTTTAAAGATTACACATTTGAATTGCCTTAAAGCAACATATAAAACATAACCTAAAGCAGCAAACAAAAATAAAAATCCTACAATTCCAGTTTCAGCTAATAACTGCAAATAAAAATTGTGAGGATGAGTCATGCAAGGAGACACACCAACCGCATATTTCTCATCTTTGCATATTACTCTGAACATCTTTGGACCATGTCCTAATATGGGTTTGTCTTTAAACATATTGTAGGCAGTTCTGTAAAGGCTGTCATGGCCTGCACTAAAAATAATTGACTGCTTTTTTACTTTTGAGGTTTTGATAAGACCCATATCTTCAGCAGGGTTTTTAAACATTCTATCATTTAATTTTGATGAATTTAGACTTAAAACAACAATACAAATGATCGCCATGATAAATGTCACTAATCTAAATTTTTGATACTCTTTAATTAAGATAATAATGAATACCGTTGATAAATTTAAAAAAAAGAAAGCAGCTCGTTCACCTGACATAAAAATTAATATATCAACTAAGATAAACAAAATTCCTATAAAATAAATTTCAAATTTCTGCTTCTGTTTAACTAGAAATAAAGCAAATAATAATGGGAATAATCTTGATAAGTATGAGCCCATGATTAATTCATCCCCAAAGAAAGATGAAACACGTTCTGGGCCTCCTGCTAAACCCATTTTAAATCCAAATATATTTGCTCCAGTAAAATATTGAAAATAACCATCGATTACCAAAGCTGAAAAGCATAAAATTAACGCATAATAAAAATAAGTTAAAATACTTTTATCTTTATCAATTAAATACCAAATAAAACAACTAAACACACCTATTCTAAAATAAAATAAAGAACTTTTTATACTTAGAGATATGTCTTCAGCCCCTAAACTAAGTATTGTAGAAATAATACAAAATAACAAAAATATAATGAATACAATGTTATTAAAATAATAAAAATTATCATTTTTTAATACATAATATAAAAAAAATAAAGCTGAAACACTTACTATTAAATCTGGAAAAAAGGGCCCCCAAATTAAAAATGGAATAATTGATGCAATTATTAAATTAATTAAAACTGTATTTGAGTATTTCAAATTATTCATAAAAAATTTTAAAATTAAAGTTATAATAAATTATTTAGGCTTAATTCTGATAATTTTATTGTCTTGATCATTAACAATAGGAGATGTTTTTAAATAATTTTTAAATTTTAACTGTTCTTCATAAATATGATCAACAATTTTTGAGTTAGACTGATAAGATGGAAGTAATTTATGAAGCATATCTTTAACTTCAGCTGCCTTATTATCCTGGAGCAAAGCAGATAAATTATCTAAATCTATTTTAAGTTGATCAAAGGTAATAAAGGGATCTTGTGCTTTTTGAATTTTCTCATGATAAGTTTTTTGAGGATTATCCCCTAATAATAGTTCTTCATATAATTTTTCACCTGGTCTAAGTCCTGTTATCTTAACCTCTATATCTCCCTCTAAATTTTTATCATCTTTAACCATTAAACCTGAAAGTTTAATCATTTTATAAACTAGGTCTTTAATTTTTATACTTTCACCCATATCTAAAATGAATACCTCACAACCTTCGGACATAGCTCCTGCTTGAATGACTAGTTGAGAAGCCTCAGTTGTGGTCATAAAATAACGAGTAACTTCAGGGTGGGTTAAAGTTACTGGGCCTCCATCTTTAATTTGCTTTTTAAATTTAGGAATTACAGAGCCTGATGATTTTAGAACATTACCAAAACGAACAATAGCAAATTTGCTGTGTTTGTCTTGATTATGATAAATTGCTTGTACACAAATTTCAGCGAGTCTTTTACTTGCGCCCATAATATTAGTTGCCCTTACCGCTTTATCACTTGAGATTAGAACAAAATTTGAAACATTATGTTGAATTGCAATTTGTGCAATTAAGAAAGTTCCAAAAACATTGTTTTTAACACTTTCACAAATATTTTCCTCAACCAAAGACACGTGTTTATAAGCTGCAGCATGATAAACTGTATCTATTTTAAAAGTTTTAAATACTTCATTTACTCTTGATGAATTTTGAACATTAACCAGCAAAGGAATAACTTTTAAATTTGGTATTATATTTTTTAACTCTTCACTAATTTTATAAAGAGCAAATTCATTTAATTCTAAAAGTAATAATTTTTTAGGTTTTAATTTTATAATTTGACGACATAATTCTGAACCAATAGAACCGCCTGCTCCTGTAACTAATACAACTTTTGAGTTAATATTTTTATTTAATAATTCTAAATTTGGTTTAACTTGTTCTCTATTTAACAAATCTTCAATACTTAAGTCTTTAATATCAGATACAGATATTTTACCATCTACAATATCTTGAAAACTCGGCAAAGTTTTAACCGTAACTTTATATTTATTTAGAGTATCAATAATTTGGTTTCTCTTTATTCGATTAATTGATGGAAGAGCAAGTAAAACTAGATCAATATTTTTTAAATTAATTAATTTATATATCTTTAATGGGTCATAAACAGTTTGACCCAATATTGATTGATTATGAAATTGTTTATTATCATCTAAAAAGCCAACGACTTTCATTTCAGGATTATTTTCTAAACTAGCTAATAGCTGTCTACCAGCACTACCTGCTCCATAAATTAGTACTTTCTTTTTATTTTTAGAATTTTTAAAAGTAAAAGTATTAACCAGTAAATACCTAATAATTATTCTTGAACTTGAAATCCCTAAAAACAATAATATGGGTTGAATAATACCAATAGATCTTGGAATACCTTTAAAAGTGGAATTTGAAGGATCTTGTATTCCATAAATACCAATAATCATAAAATATAATAACCCATAAACTGATGTGGCAACTGCTACAGTGAAAATTGTAGATGGACCTGCAAAACGAAACATGGTTTTATACAAACCTGAGAACCAAAACGTTGGGATCGCTAAAAATATTGAAATTATTACTGCTATAATTGTTACATCATTAATTTTAATATATTGCTCTAGCCTTAGATAAAATGCAAACCAAGTGCATAAAATACACAAACTTATATCTATAATAATAGCAGTAAACCTCTTTGTATAACGAGGTAAATTGATTATATTTTTGAATGTTACAGTTAAAATTGACATAATAATTTTAAATTAAAAATTAGTATTTGATATTAAACCACAATTAGTAAAAAACAATAATATTGAAGTTATATGATAATAATTAATCATAATAATGATATTTTTTCTATTTTTTAACTATCAACTTTAAGAGTAGCTTAAATCATTTTGAGTAAAAATTGAATGTCAGGAATCAACTTTTTTTTATTTATGTCTTACGTATTTATCCAAAATCATACTCCTATTATTAGTATCCAAAATTTTTAATTTTTTATGAATATAATTGATGGCGTTGATTAATTCCTTCTTTTTTGTTGATGCCAAATAAATTCTAGCAAAAACTTGTTTTTCTGTTCCAGTAAAAGAGGACTTTACTTTATCTTTAAATTTAAACCTTTGCATCATGTCAAGGAAGCACTTGTGATTTTTAATTTTATCTAAATCATAAATTTTATTAATAATGCCCTCTTTTAGTAAAATCCAAACTGATGAAACAAATTTTTTTTCAAAGATGGGTCATTAAATTTTGTAAAATTTCCAGTAAAAAAAGGTTTGCCCAGTGATAAGTCTAAGAGCATATCTAAATGGTTAAATTTATTAATTTTACTTAAAACTAAATGTTGGCCCTCACCTTGTAAACGAAAACCTGGGTCATAAGGATAGATTTCATTATTTTTAACAAATCATTAAACACTCAATATTCCATTTTCAATATCAAGATAATTAATCATTTTCTTAAATTTGTTATTATATTTACTTAAAATTAATTTTAAATATTTGCTATTATAATTTGTACCAATACATACTGGTGATTTATTATTTTGATTTTTATTAGTAGTTCTATCTACTACACATGACAAAAAAACTTTTTTATTTATAATCGTATAATATAATTGTATGTCATCTTCCAAAAAATATTTTTGGCAAACAATCATGTTTTTTTACTTTTTATTTTTGCTTCTTTTGCTGCAACTTTAAGTTGGCTATTGGAATAACATATCTTTGCCCCAACACCACCACCAGAGTCTACGGGTTTAACTAGAACAGGAAAAAAATTATCTGGTAGAATATTTTTATTTTTAACATGATTTGTATAATCGGGTATATTTTTAAAACCAAACTTTTTACTAATTTTGTTAAAGCTATTTTTTGAGGAAAAATAACTTACTGATCTCTTATTTGCATAGCATGGCAGTTTATTTTTTCTACAAACCTCTTCGTAATTCTTGAGTAATATATCAACTGTACCTATCATTACAGCATCAATTTTATTTTTTCTGATAACATCATTAACAAATTGAAAGTTAGCAGCATCACCTTGAATTGGAAAATCAGCAATTTGTTTTGTTTTATTCGTTTTTTCTTTACCTATAACAAAAGTGATTAAAATTTTTTTTTTGCTTTTTCTATCAAAGGTGCTGTTTCAATATTGGACCCAAGTATTAAAATCTTTTTTTTCTTAAAATTTTTTAAAATCATTATATTGTTTCTGTTTAAATAATATTAATATTAAAGTCTTGAAAAGTATTTTAATATCTAAATATAAACTGAGTTTTGTTGCATAATAAATATCTAATTTTATACTTTTTTTCCAAGATTTTAATCCCGATGGATCTGGATTAATTTGAGCCAATCCAGTAATACCTGGCTTAACATTATGCCTTTTTTTCTGATAATTTGAATACTTCGTTAAATATTCAACCAACAAAGGCCTCGGACCTATAAAACTCATATTGTTTTCTAAAATATTAAATAGTTGTGGCATTTCATCTAAGCCTGTTTTACGTAAAAAATTACCTAATTTACTTTGTCTTTTCTTCTCTGAAATATTTTTGGTAATATCGTATAAAGTCTTAAATTTATATAAAGTAAAAATTTTATTATTTAAGCCAGGTCTTTTTTGGGTAAAAATTGGAAATCCAATAGCAAGCCAAACTAAAAAAAAAATTAAAACCATAAATGGAAATAAGAGTAAAACTAAACTTAAGCTAAAAATTATATCAAATAATCTTTTAAAATATTTTTGATACATAAGTTATAGATACTTATTTAATATTCTCTTTATAGAATTAATTTCTGACTTTATTTTTGTAAAAGCTTTATAAGGATCAATTGGAAAAGCAATGCTTGTTTCACCAAGTAATTTTGCATTAATTAATCTTTTTTTTGGATAAAATTTTAATTTCTTAAATATTTTCTCTCTATAAATTTCGGGACATGATCCAACACCACAATTTATTTTATTTTTGTTAAGTTGTTGTATTAATTTAGTTTGTTTGATTTTATTTTTATTTATGTATAAATTTAAACGATAAAAGGCATGTATAGATTGATTATTTTTTTTTATGGGATGGGTTTGATATTTAAAATCTGGTTTTTTCAAAATATCATATTTTAAATAATAATCTTTCAATCCATTTAAATACAAGTTTGCTATTAAATTTCTTTTTTTTATTTGTTGATCTAATGATTTTAACTGCACTCTTCCAATTGTAGCCTGCATTTCAGTCATTCGATAATTTGAGCCTAAATCATCATGCAACCATTTAAATCCAGTTTTATGTTTTTTATAAAAAACACTTTTATAGTTTTTACCATGATCTTTTAGGGACCAAAGTTTTAACCATAATTTTGTATTATTGGTTGAAATCATCCCACCTTCACCACCTGTCGACATAATTTTATCTTGGCAGAAAGACCAAGTAGATATATGTCCGAACGAACCTACTTTCCCACCTTTATAAATTGCTCCATGGGCTTGTGAACAATCTTCAATTAAAAAAAGTTTTTTTTGCTTAACAAACTTTAAAATTGGATCTAAATCACATGATAATCCATTCAAATGAACAAGAACTATTGCTTTTACATTTTTAATATAAACTTTTTTAATACCTTCAATACTCAAATTTCCATCATTATCTATATCTGCAAAAATAGGTTTTAATCCCAAATTTAATACACAACTTGCAGATGCAACAAATGATCTAGGAGTAACTATAACTGAATCTGTTTTTTTTAAGTTTAATGCTTTTAAGGCCATTTCTAAGGCTACACTGCCATTTGAAACGCTTAATGAATATTTAACTTTATGATAATTTGAAAATTCTTTTTCAAAATTTTTGCACTCATCACCAGTCCAATAATTAACTCTTCCAGATTCAAGGATCTTTTTAACTTTCTCAATTGAGCTTTTGTTATAATAGGGATAATTTAAATTAGACATTTAATCTCATAAAATAATTATATTATTAAGTTGCAAATTCAAGAAAAAAATTTTTCAAAATTATTTACAAATTTATCTAAACTTAAATCTTTTTTTAATTGATTACGTTCTAAATCTATAAAAGTATCTTGCAATGTATTCTTTTCTATTTGAAAAAAAAATTCAACCAAATCTTCAATTCTAGGTTTTACAACTACTCCAAGTCGATTACTTCGAATCCAATGAGCAACACTCGTGTGTTCTCCACATATTGCCAAAATTTTTGCTCCAGTACATGCGTACGTTGATAGTTTACTTGGAAAAGCAAATTTTGTAATTTGATCATCTATTGGGGCTAGTGCCCACTCATAAGTTTTAGAGAAAATTGTAGCTTTTGTAAAAGACATTTTATTAAAATATTTAATACAAGGGTTATGTTTTGATTGTTCTAAGATTTTATTTGCATAAATCCCTCCACCAACAAATACAAATTTTAACTTTCCACCTTTTTTAAAATATTCGTTAATCCCATCTAATAATAGTGGAATCCTTTGAAAACGTCCAAGGTTACCAGTAAAAAAAAATCCTCTTCTCTTTTTTGTTAATTTTAAAAAATTAACTGGGACAGATGGATTTGAGATAATTTTTATTTCTTTTTTGGTTTTTGAACGAAGAATTATTTGTAATTTCATTTCTTCATTTAAAGTAATTATTTGATTTGCTCGACATAAAGTAAAGTTGTCTATTTTTCTTAAAATATTTAACAAAAAAATATTTATGCTAGTAAATAAATTTGTTGCTTCAGGATGTATATCTTGTACATGATAGATAAATTTAGAAGATGCTAGTTTTGAATATAAGGCAACAATAAATGGTACTATTACAGGTGGATCTGTTGATATATAAACATTTTTAGGTCTAGTTATAATCAATACTACGAAAACCCATAACATAAAAAATAAACTATCAAAAATTCTTACTATAAGACTGCTTGCTGAATCAGAAAATGCTTTAGCTAAAAAAAATTTTACACCTAAACTTCTTTTGGATTGATACAGATCTGCTTTATTGTGATTGTTGCATTGTGCTACCAAAGCAACTTTTGTATTAGAATTTAGTTTGTTTTCTAATAAGGTTAATAATGCTGTACTAATTATTGAATATTTTGGCCACAAACTACGGTTTATAACTAAAAAGTCATAACGTTTGAACACTATTTTTTCCAAACTACTCGGTTTACATAATCAATGTAACTATGAATAATTCGTAAAATTTTTTCACTAACATTTGGTACATTATAATCTTTTACTAGCGGTAACATTCGATTATTAGCACGAGGTTGTTTTTGTAATATCGTAAGGCCTTGTCGAATTCTATTAATTTCTAAACCTACCATCATAACTGAAGTCTCTTCCATTCCCTCAGGACGCTCATGTGCTTCACGAATATTTAATGCTGGAAAATTTAAGATTGAAGACTCTTCAGTGATAGTTCCACTATCCGATATAACAGCTTTAGCGTTCATTTGTAAGTTTATATAGTCATGAAAACCTAATGGCTTAATAAAATTTACTTTTGAATGAAATTTTTTATTTTTAAGATTTATACGTTTTTGTGTACGTGGATGAGTAGATATAATAATAGGTAAATTATAATCTTCTGCTAACATATTAATAATATTAATAATCTTGTTAAAATTAATATCTGGCTCTATATTTTCTTCTCGGTGTGCGCTAATAACGAAATATTTTCCTTTTATTAATTTAAGCTTAGAAATAATTTTTGATTTTTTAATTTGGGGCAAATAATAATTTAAAACTTCAAACATAGGGCTCCCAGTTTTAATAATTTGATCTGATGGAAGTCCTTCTTTTAAAAGATATTCTCGAGAAATAGAGCTATATGGTAAATTGATATCTGAAACATGGTCTACAATTCTACGATTAACCTCTTCCGGCACACGCTGATCAAAGCAACGATTACCTGCTTCCATATGAAATATAGGTATTTTTCGTCTTTTTGCAGATATTACTGATAAGCAACTATTGGTATCTCCTAGAACTAGCAAAGCATCAGGTTGGATTTTATCTAATACTTTATCTACTTTGGTTATCAGATTACCAATAGTGTTTGCAGCACTTATACTATTTTTCGTGCTATCTAAAAAAAAATCTGGTTTTCTAATTTTTAAATCTTTAAAAAATATTTGATTCAGCTCATAATCATAATTTTGTCCTGTATGAATTAAAATATGATCACAATATTTATCCAAAACCGAAAAGACTCTTGATAGCCTTATAATTTCTGGTCTTGTTCCAACAATAGATGCAACTTTAATTTTTTTTTTCATATTTTGTTAGCAAAAGTATCAGGATTTAAATGATCAAAAATCTCATTTGACCAGAGCATCACTGTCATTTCTTCATTTCCAATATTTGTAATATTGTGAGCCCAGCCTGGAATACTTTCAACAATCTCTGGTTTATCACTATTTACTATTATTTCATACACCTCAGAACTATCTAGATGAAGAAACTTAAACCGAGCATTGCCTTTAATAACTAAAAATTTCTCAGTTTTACTGTGATGATAATGATTTCCGCGCGTAATATTTGGTAAAATTGTAAAACATGAAAATTGTCCACAATCTGGGGTCTTTAGCATTTCCATAAAGCTTCCTCTTGGATCATTATGTGCTTTAATTGGGTAAGAAAATTGTTGCTCAGGTAGATAGCTTACATAAGTAGAGTATAATGCTCTAACCAATCCTGTTCCAACACGCTCTAATATACTCGAATTACGGATTTCCTTAAAAGCAAAAAGTTGTTTTGAAAGTTCTCCAACTGTTATTTGATACAATGGACTTACTAACTGATAATCTTTAATCTCAATTTTTTTTTTTGAATTATCCATCACTCTAATAAAGTGATTAATAACATCGTCAATATAAACTAGATCAATTAAATCTTTTGAATTGTTAATATTAATAGGGATATCTCGAATAATATTATAGCAAAAAGTAGCCACAACTGAATTATAATTTGGTTTACACCATTTGCCAAAAATATTTGGTAATCGAAAAATATAAACTGGGATTTTACAATCTTTACTAAAATTAAAAAGTATATTTTCTGTATTATTCTTGCTTACTCCGTAAGGGTTATCTAGATCTGCTTGAGTAGAGGAGGTATAAAGAACTGGAATTTTTCTATTAGTTTTTTTTATCACTCCACAAAGTTCTTGAGTTAAAGTTTCATTTCCTAGAGTAAATTCTGTTAAATTTTCAGGACGATTAACGCCTGCTAAGTGGAAAATAAAATCAACTTTGTCTACAAGCTTGATTAAATCAGATATTTTATTTTTTTTAGAAAATGTAAAAATTTTAATATCAGATCTCTCTTTTAAAAAAAGTTTTAAATTTTTTGCAATAAAACCTCTCTCTCCGGTAATTAAAACATTCATGTACTAAGCTTTAAACTTTTTATTATCCTTAATAATTGTTTTAATAAAACCTTGTTTCATCAAGAGACTTTGCATTTTTTTAATTGCTAAATGATGAGTGTTGTGAGAATTATATTCTAAAGATTTTGAGATCTTTTTTTCACCTTTATCTATGAACTTTGTATAATTTAAATCTCTTGTATCTGGTGAAACGTAGTAATAATCCTTGCTTTCTTTTGCTCTTACCATTTCTTCACGACTTAATAGCACTTCAAATAATTTTTCACCATGGCGAGTACCAATGATTATTGTTGGGTGATAAGGAATATTCAATAATTTTTTTAAAGCACTAACTAAAGTTTTAATGTCAGTAGCAGGAGATTTTTGCACAAAAATTTCTCCATTTTTCCCATGCTTGAATGCATATAAAACTAAATCTACAGCGTCTTCTAAAGACATCATAAATCTTGTCATATCAGGATCTGTAATTGTAATAGGTTGATTGTCTAATATTTGTTTTATAAACAATGGGATAACAGAACCACGTGAACCCATTACATTGCCATAGCGTGTAATATTAATAACAGTTTTATGAGTTGTGCGTGATTTTTGAATAGCTACTTTTTCCATCATTGCTTTACTGATACCCATAGCATTAATAGGATATACAGCCTTATCAGTACTTAAAACAATAACTCGAGCCACTTCACAATTAATAGCTGCCTCTAATACATTTTCTGTTCCTAAAATATTAGTTTTTACAGCCTCCATAGGATGAAATTCACATGAAGGAACCTGTTTTAATGCGGCTGCATGAAATATAAAATCACAACCACGAACACAATTTAAAACTGATTGATAATCACGAACATCACCAATATAAAATTTTAACTTTGAATTATTGTATTTTTTTCGGATATCGTCTTGCTTTTTTTCATCCCGACTAAATATTCGAATTTCTTTAACTCCACTATCTAAAAATTTTTTTAAAACAGCACTACCAAATGAGCCTGTTCCACCGGTGATTAAAACTATTTTTTTTTTTAACATTTGTAATTATTATTAATCATACAATATTATTATTGTCTAAAACAGAATTAAAAAGGACTCTATTTTTTTTCAATGAAGAGTTATTAGCATTATAATTCATTGCATAATTTAAAGAATCATAACGAGTTTTCATCAATATTTCATCATCAAATTTACACCAATTAGTAATAACTTTTTCCCATTTATGCTCATCTAACGAGAGTGTCTGTAGACCACTTTCTGCATTAGGCTTCCACGATGTCTTATCACTAATTAATGCAGGTAACCCAGCTGATAAAGATTCGATTATTACGTAGCCAAAATTTTCACCTCTTGTTGGTAGCACAAACAAATCATGTTTTTTAAAAATATTAATTACTTGGTTTTGTATCACCTCATCATTAATTGATAATTTTATATTAGGGGGCAATTTATCTATTAGAGTAAGACAATATTTCCAGTAGTTTAAATCTTCTTTAGGGCCATAGATTGATAATTCAACAGTGGTCTTAATTTTAGTTAGTATTCTTAATAAAAAATCTAAATTTTTCATAGGTGAAATACGTGACAAAAAAAGAATTCTTAAAGGTCCTGGTTTTCTTAATTGAAATTTTTTTTTATTGTCAAAAAATTTAGGTGTAGTTAAATTAGGTGCAATATAAATATGTTTTTCAACATCAGTAATTTCTTTGATGATATCATTTTTTTCAAAACTGCTAGAAGCCTGCCAATATAAATTGTTATATAAATTAAGGTATTTAAATAATTTAATATAAATTTTCTTTTTAATTTTTTTTAATTTAAGGGCTCCACTTGAAAACTCACCACGAGGTGCAATGATGCAAGGTTTTTTTAAAACTAACCCTAATTTACGCAATAGCAATGGTATAATTGTGGATTTAAAGGAAAAAAAACTGTTAAGATATAATAGGTCATATGTTGTTTCGTTTAAAAGCTTTTTTATACCTTTAAAACTTTGATTTTTTTCTGAAACATAAAATACTTTAGCCTTACCAACTGTTTTCCAAGTATTAGTGTTTATATTTGCATACGGTTCTTTATCTGATAAATCGCGATCAGAGCAAATGATGTGAATTTTAAATTCATCACCAAGGTTTTCTACTAAATTTGATATCGATCGAATTGGACCTCCTGATCGATATCCTGGTAAATAATGACCAACAAAACAAAGTATTACTCTTTTTTTCATTTTTTAAACTACCCTTTGTATATTTCTTGCCACTAAGCTTTTACAACATTTTTAAACTGATTGAGATAAACACCGCGAGTATCAACTATAAGTTTTGCGTTTCTCTGTATCATTGGATAGTCAAATTTTACGTGATCTGTGGCTAGTAATATTAAGTCATAACTATTTATTGATTTTGGTGTTAAATTTTTACTAGAAAGATTAAAATTATATCTACGCATCTTCGGGAATATCGGCACATGTGGATCAGAGTAATTTACATTAGCACCCTTTTTTTTGAGTATTCTAATTAATTCTACTCCAGGTGATTCACGGGTATCTTGAACATTTTTTTTAAATGCTATTCCTAAGATCAAAACGTTTAGGCCTTTAAGAAATTTACCACGAGACTTTAATGTTTTAATAACTTTATTAATCACCCACAAAGGCATATTCGAGTTAATTTTACCAGCAAGTTCAATGAAACGTGTATTTATACCAACTTTTTTAGCTTTCCAGGTTAGATAAAAGGGATCAATTGGGATGCAATGACCACCGAGACCGGGTCCTGGATAATATGCTGTAAATCCAAAGGGCTTTGTTGCTGCAGCATGGATAACTTCATGAATATTAATATTCATTTTATCAGCTACAATTTTCATTTCATTAATTAATCCAATATTGACTGCACGGTGAATATTTTCTAAAAGCTTAGTCATCTCAGCTACCTTTGTAGAAGAAACTAGCACAATTTGATCTATTGATGAATTATACAGTGCCCTGCCAACTTCAGAACAGTTTCGAGTATGCCCACCTAATATTTTTGGAATAGTCTTAGTTTTATAATTTAAATTTCCAGGATCTTCGCGTTCAGGTGAGTACACAAGAAAAAAGTCTTTACCAACTTTAAAACTTTTTTTTTCTATACGTGGTAAAAGCTCTTCTTCAGTTGTCCCTGGATAAGTCGTACTTTCTAATGAAAGCACCTGACCTTTTCTTAAATAAGGGGTCAACATATTTATTGTATTGATCACAAAACTTAAATCAGGTGTTTTATGTTTTTTAAGTGGTGTTGGAACACAAAGTATCAATGCGTCTACATCACTTGCGCGAGAAAAGTCACTTGTTGCTTCAAATTTTTTTAATAATTTTTTAATTTTAGAAGATTTAATATAGTCAATATAACTTTCACCCCTCATCAATTTTTTCACTTTATTAGAGTCAATATCAAAACCTAAAACTTTAAATCCAACTTCTGCAAAGCGAAGTGCAAGTGGTAAACCGATATAACCGAGTCCAAATATACCTATAACTGCAGATTTTTTATTTATTTTTTTGATTAATTCATTTTTCATAGTTCAATTTTTATAAGGTATCTTGATTAAATTTATAATTTTAGACATAGTTAACTCTCCAAACCATCTAATTTGTTTAGAAAAATTTTCTATTTGATGGTAATTTAATATCTTATCAATAATTTTATTTTTATTCATTAATATTATAATATAAAATTTTATTTACCAATCTATTGTAAGACTTAACCATCTTAAAATTAAAATCGAGTTTTTTTTAAAGATTAGGATAAGTAATACAAGTTCGAGCTTTTAGAGTTATCTATAGTGTCATTTTGTATTCACGGCGCCAAAGCTCAAATAAAACTAGGCACAATAATCGTTCACTATTTCTGAGACCACGATCTTGTCCATGAAGTAGCTTTTTAACTGTTTTTTTGTCAAAAATTGATTGATTGTCGAGTAGTACATCATGAAATAATTCACGCCAAGGTCCTTTTTTCAACCATTCATTTAATGGTACACTAAATCCCTGTTTGCGCTGCCTATCAAACTCAAGTGGAAGTAATTTCGCAGCTAACTTTTTCAGAAAAATCTTCCTATCTGTTAATGTGGTTTTCATACTCGATGGAACTCGACCAAATGCAAATTCTAAAACTCTATGATCCAGAAGTGGCGCTCGTAATTCCAAGGAATTCAACATACTGGCTCTGTCAACTTTAACTAAAATATCTTCTGTCATGAAATTTTTGAAATCCATTCGTGTTAAACGTTGTAATAAATCATCATTCTTTGACATACCTAATCTCCAAATAGACTCGCCCTCTAAGGGCCAAATTTTATTTCCCATCAAATTTCGTCTTGTTTCACCGTCAAAGAAAGTTGCAATTAATGGTACAGAATCATTTAAATCACAGTTTAATGATTGTAACCAATTTCGTCCTGTAAAACCGATTGGTAGTACGGCTTCGGAACAGCTTGCTATCATCTTTCTTAACATCATGGGTATCCAATCAACTTTACGCTGTCTCCAAAGTAAACGATCGTAGTGTTTATACCCACCGAAAAGTTCATCTCCACCATCGCCTCCTAAAGCTACCGTGCAATGCTTACGAACTAATCGACTAACTAAATATGTAGAAATCATAGACGAGTCTGCCATAGGTTCATCATATTGACGGGCTAAAGTTGTCAATAATTCAGAAGATGCATCTCCAGCATTAAGCTCAATATGCTCAGTACCAAAATAATCAGCAATAAAGCGTGCGTGATCAGATTCATCGTATTTATTAAAACCATCGAATCTAACTGTAAATGTTTTTACTTGGCTAGAAGAACGCACAGCCATAGCTGTAATTAGGCTTGAGTCTATCCCTCCACTTAATAAGATACCCACCGGAACATCCGCTGATAATTGTTTATGAACGGCGTCCTCTAAAAGTAACTCAAATTCCCCGAGTAAAGATGACTCATTGGACTGTGATATTTCAGTTAATGTAGGAGGTGATGGTAGTTGCCAATATTTCCAAGTTTGTAATGACTTTTTGTTTAGGTCAAATACCATTGCATGTGCTGCTGGTAGTTTATTTGCCCCTTGCACAATACATAAATCGCCAGGCACATATCCTAATGTTAAATATGTATCAAGCGCCTGAGGATTAATTTGGTGTGAAAAATTAGGATCAATCAACAAGCCTTTTAATTCAGAAGCAAAACGAAATATGCCATCTGAGAATGAAAAGAAAAGTGGTTTCTCGCCTGACCTGTCACGCGCTAAAAAAATAAATTGCTGCTTGGAGTCATAAATTGCAAAAGCAAACATTCCATTCAACCGAGACAGACAATCTTTCCCCCACTCACTGTAGGCTGCCAAAATAACTTCTGTATCACTATGTGAGAAAAAACTATGTCCCTTATTAATCAACTCTTGTTTTAAATCCAGGTGATTATAAATTTCACCATTAAATACAATAGTTAAATCCTTTGTAGTGTTCTGCATTGGCTGATGTCCAGCTTTTGATAAATCAATAATCGCTAATCTTCGATGTCCCAGACCTACACGCCCATCTTCAGCCCACCATACACCACCATCATCCGGCCCTCTATGCATCATTGCATCTCGTCCAGCAATTAACAAATTGCGATCAAGTTTTTTATCTTTAGAGGCAATACCTATAATCGCACACATAAAAATTTTACACTATGGTTAGAATTAATTTCCATGACTAATTAAATATTTTTTTTTAGTTTAACAATTATATTAATTAATAGTCTTTAATATTTTTTGGCTTCAGCGTAAAGGCTGTCGGAACTTCTTTCAAACAAATTTAATTTTCCTGGATTTTTAATCATCGTTTCTCCAGGTTTTAATATAACCACATTTTTAAAACCTACACTCTTCATTAAACTACTAAGTGATTTACCATCATACATCCATTGATGATGCCTATAACCGGTGATGAGTAGTTCTATTTTTTCTCTGAAATTTCTAAAAGGTGGTGCCTTGACATATAAATTGCTCATAAACTTATTAGCATCTTCAAATTCTAAATATCCATTAATATTAATTTTTAAGTCTGGTACTGCTATTCTTAAAACTCCATCCCACATCAGAACTCTTCTAACTTCATTAAAAAATTTTAAAACATCATCTCGTGATAGATGCTCTAGCATATGCGATGAATATAAAATCTCTACAGAATTATCTTCAAATGGAAGTTTTAAACTTGCGTCAACAAATTTAATTTTATTTTTTTTATTCCACTCAATATTCTTGATTTGATCTACTTTGAGAGATTTTAAGACATTATATTTAAATAAAAATTTTAGAAAATTGTATGCAAAAGGGAAATTGGCTATTTTTATCGACAAACTGTTATCTAAGTTTATATAGTCTTCAGTCGGAGTTGTTCCACAACCAATATTTATTTTATGTCCCATGGTATTATGATTTATTAATCAGCTTTATATATCAAATTATCTAATTTGGTAGATTTATCAACTATTTTAATAAACTCTTTGTATGAATTTTTGTAATTGTATGAACTTGCAAGTTTTTCACTTTCTTTATTTGCAATATCTAATTGCTTATTTGTTAAAGCTATTGCTTTTATAAAACTTTTTTGTAAATCACTTTTTGAATTTGGATCAAAGATAATCGAATTTTTTTTATTTGCAAATTCTTTAGTACTTCCAACATTTTTACTTAATAACAAAAAACATCCACAGAGAGATGCTTCGTGAACCACTAGACCCCAATGATCCTGTGTCGATGGGAGAATAAAAAAAAGACTTTCATTATACAGTTTAGATAATTTTGAGGGTGATAAATGATCAATGATTTTAATATTTTTTGTTTTATTTTTTTTTAAATCTAAATTTCTTTTTCCTACAAGTAGTAATTTCCATTCTTTTTTATTAAGATTAAGAGATTTAAAAACATCAATCAATCTCTCAACATTTTTTCTTTTTATAAGCTGACCCACAAAAAGAAATTGTTTTTTTCTTTTCTTAGTATTTGTGTAATTTTTGTATACATCAATCAAAGAACAATACATTTTTGTAAAAATATCTTTTTTTTTAAAACCAAATTTAATCATTAGTTTCTTGCCTGACAATCCTGGGACCCATGCAAAATCAAACTTTTTTTTTAAAAAGATTTTAAAAAATATTCCTCCTAAAATTTGTCTAATTTTTCTCTTCTGATAAGAGTTGTCAGAAATAAGTATTATTTTGCTATTTTTATTTTTTTGTTTTGTTAATTTTGACAAGTGATTAAATGGTTTTTTACTCCATCCTGATTGAAAATAAATATCTGGTGTCTCTAACTTTAAATCACGCCAACTATAAATTTTATTTTGATTGATCCAAATTATATTTTTAAAGAATTCGTTTTCTTCTTTATAAGACACTTTGTTAGAAAATTCTGTGCTTATGATTTTAAAATTAATAAATTTTTTCTTTTTAAGTTGGCTATCTATATATTTTAATAGAAAATACATATATTGAGATAACTCATCTACCGTGTAGTAAATATTTATTTTCTTCTTAATTTTCATAAATTAATCTTAATAATTTTGTAACCAATATAAAATAAAATAGTTTATACAAAAATTTTTCTGGTTATAATTTTCCTTAAAAAATTTTTGAGTTTATTGGCTTCGTTATTCCAGTTTTTATCTTCGATCCATTTTTTATTTTTAATTTTTGAATATTTTTTAACTTCAAGAAAACTTTTCATTGCTGAGGCAATTGCAACCGGATTGTCGTTTACTACATGTAATACCTTTTTGTATATAGGACTTAATGATTTAGTCCATGTTGATATAATTGGTTTATTCCATGCTAAATAATCAAAAAGTTTTGAGGGAAAATTAATCTCATTTCCTGGCATATTAACTGGTCTTGGGTTTAAAAAAATATCGGCTTTTTTGTAAGTATTTTGAAGTTGATTATCAGTTAATAATCCTAAGTATTTTATTCTTTGATCTTTTTTTACAGCTGACTTAAATAATTTATCATTTGCTGGCCCACATATCCAAAGTTCAAACCTATCATCTTTTATGTGATCCATTGCTTCTAATAGCATTATAACTCCTCCCCACTTATCAAAAGACCCCGAATATAAAAAAATAGTTTTATTTTTTTTCTTATCTAATTTTTTAACATTTCGTATTGGGTGTAATGGGTATACTGCTCCATCTAAATGTAGCTTATTACAGTTTTTGTTATATTTTTTAAAACTATCATAAGATAAAAACACATAACCATCAGCTCCTGGCAGTACTTCTTTATCTGCTATGATATACACACAAGAAAACTTTGAGCGTATATTTTTATCTGAAAAAATTTTATTTACCCACGGTGAGCTATTATATGAGATGATAATTAAACGTTGAGAACCATTGTCTTCAATTTTTTTTTTTAAAATTTTTTGTAATGATTTTTTTAAGGTAAAATTTCTTAAAGCTATGGTATTAAAATAATGAATGTGATTTTGCTTGTGTACTATTTTAAATGGGATATTTTCTTTTGATGGCAAAAGTCTACCTCTGGGCCAATAAGGATCTGGACGGTAATACAACCACTCTACATCTGCACCCTCATCAACTAGCGCCTCAACAATATGCTTTTGCCATTTGTTGGCAGCAGGGCTGGCAGCTAACCAATCTCTCATATAATTTGGTGGTATAAAGGGTCCAATCCATAATATTTTAGGGCCAAATTTTTTTTCTTTTGATTTCATTTTTTATTTATAATTATTTTCTGAATCTTTTATATTGAATGATAATAAAATAATAAATAAAGGAATTAAAATTGAGACAAATACTAAATTATAAAATAATGTATTACCAATTCCTATCAATAAGAATGAAATTATTAACGCTTTTGTTTGGGGTGCAAATCGATAAACCATTTTATAAAAAATAAAAAAAGCAAGAACACCTAAAAAACCACTGGTTACAATCCAGTTTCCATATTCAGCGTCTAAATTCTTATTAAATTTTCCACCAAATAATAAATCAAATATATTGGCCTGACTTATATAGTCAAATATTACTACAACTTTAATATTTGCACTTCCAGTTTGTGTGAATATTCCTTTCATAATATTTTCAATAAAAATTGATAAAATTATAAATGTAAAAAAAATAGGTATTATTAATTTTTTTTTTAATTTAAGTCTTATTAAATCACTTATATTAAGATTTTGAAAAATTATAAATGCTAAAAGACTAATTATAACTGTTCTTGATTTTGTCAGCATTATAGAAAAAAATATTAAAAAAAATATTGATAAATAAATAAATGATTTAATAATTTTTTTTTTATCATGTGCAATAATTTGATTATAATTTTTCCAGATAATATGGAATATAAAAAAATATAAAAGAATAACTACTCCTAATACATTTGGATTATAATATAGACCTCCTGCACGAATATAATCATCTTTGAAATAATCAATAAATTCTCTAAAAATATTTTCTACGCGACCGTACTTATCAAATACATAAGACCATTCACTTTTGTACCCAAAATCTCTAAAATCAATCATTAATTGATTATCTTGTAATATTAGAATTTGAGTAACACATAAATAAATAAGAATTAGAATTGAAGTAATTAAAATAGGAAATTGCTTAATTTTAAAACTTAAAAAAGGAAAACCTAAAACGATCAACATAATTCCAAAAAACCGAACTAAAGATTCTTGTGATACAAGAAATGCCCCTAAAATACCTGGGGTAAATAATATGAAAATAATTATTTTTGTGTTCATATAAGGATAAAAATCCTTACAGATTATAATTCGTACTACTAAAAAAATTAATGATGCTTGCAGTATTGGTTTTGCTAAAAATATTGGCATTACTACCGCCAACATTAATATTATAATCAATATGGTATCAAGCAAACTTCTTTTTATGCTCATAATTTCTTAATATATAATCTATTATTAAACAACTTAAGAAATTAAATAAAGATATAATATTTCTAGGGTTATTTTTAGTTAAATTATTTTTTATAGGTTATTATTTGATTATATCATTAAGGTTATAGATTGAGCTTTTCAATCATTAAATTAATATATTTTCTAATCATTAAATTAATATATAATGTTGGTATAAATTTTTAACTAATAAAAGTGCATTATGAAATCTTATAAAAAATTAAAATCTAAAATAGAAGCAATCCTAGGACAAATGATTGAAGTTAAGATGAAAGAGCTTACTAACATACTCCAAGAAGTAAAACATCTCTCCAAGGAGTTTGGCTTTGGAACAATAATACTAAAAGAATGGATCGCTTGCTGAAAGATGAAAATCTAAAAAAAACATAAATCTCTAAACTTGTCACAACCAAAAAATTTTAAAATTGAAATATCGCGCTGAAATAGATGGCTTACGAGCACTGGCAGTTGTTCCTGTAATATTGTTCCATGCTGGATTTGAATTTTTTAGTGGGGGGTTTGTAGGTGTCGATGTATTCTTTGTAATAAGTGGTTACTTAATTACAACAATTCTTATTGAGGATATCGAGAACAAATGTTTTAGCATAGTTAACTTCTACGAGAGACGTGCTAGAAGAATCTTGCCTGCATTAATATTTACCTTGATATTAATGGCATTTCTTTCTTGGTTATTTTTAGCCCCACCAGACGTGAGAGCTGTATTTCAGCAACTTTTTTCGAATGCTTTTTTTATGAGCAATTTTCACTATACCTTGACGTGGGGATATTTTGATAGTTGGACATTACCTCCAATGTTCTTAAACACTTGGAGCATAGCAGCTGAAGAGCAATTCTACTTAATCATACCGCTGCTCTTAGCTTTATTTAAAAAATATACGAGGAACCTAGTTGTGGTGCTTGTATGCTTAAGTTTGGCGTCTATTATAACCATGAATTTGTTGGGTGATACATCCCCAAAAGCTAACTATTATCTCCTTCCAAGTAGATTCTGGGAGTTATCATTAGGCGCATTGCTTGCTTATTTTATCAAATACAAAGCTTATCAAGTTGCTAGAATTCGGCATATTCTCCCGTCCTGGATTGGATTATTGCTGTTATTTGCCCTTGTTACAATTTTTGTCATTTATAACGATGCTATTCCATACCCATCAAACTGGACAATTCTAGTAGTATTGACTACTGCTGCAATAATTCTACTCATTGAGCAGCCTAGTTTTGCAGGCAGAATTCTTTCAAACCGTGTTATTGTCTACATTGGAAAATTATCTTACCCATTATACTTACTACATTTTCCACTTATTATTTTAAGCAAAAAACTTTTTTTTCCTAGGCTTGAACATTGGCAAATTTCAGTATTTTCAATTATATGTTCAGTTTTATTGTCAGCTTTTATCTACCATTATATCGAATACTTCTTTCGATCTAAGAGAATATTCAAAACAAAATTCGTTATGCTCTCAGGTTCTATCTGTGTATTGTTCCTTATGGCATTTGTGGGCCTAATGGGGCATCTAAGATATATAGAAAGCCTCTCATTAAAAAAGTTTCCAGAGTTAGCACACCTCAATGAAAGAGCTCCATTGCCAGTAGGTGTATCGATTACTGATTGCGCTGCTTCTAATGCTAATACCCAATGTGAATTAATCCATAGCAATGAAGAAATAACAGAGTCAAGACGAATATTAATTGTTGGAGATTCTTTTGCTGGTGACTTGGTTGCTCCTATTTGGAAAATGTTTAGCAACATTCCAAATATAAATTTATCTGCCCGGATCACTTATTCTTGCTCCTTCATGCCAAGTAGTTTCAAGGCATTTGATGGAGAGTGTGGAAGAGCAAGAGAGCATATAGATAAATTAAGCTCGGAAACAATAACCGATGTGATCTTTCATGCAAATTTTATGGATGCTCTAACTGGTGGGCAACAAAGTCAGCTTAACAATCTTGAATCCTTGACGAGTATGTTTGAAGGCCTAATTGAACGTGGGGTTAATGTGCATGTTATAGGTGCTAGAGATGTCTTTAATTTAGAGCCATTTAGAGTATTTTTATATCCATGGCTTGCACAAGAATTTAAAGTAAAAGAAGATAAGTTGATACTTTCTAATTTCTATAATAATTGGATGGATAAAGGAATTAATGTTCATCTAAAAATAAAAAAGATAACTAAAGTAAATGAGGCATACAAGTACTATTCAGATCAAGCGCATTTAAGTTACGCAGGTAGTATTAATTTCCTCTCTCGAGTTGGTATCAATAATTCAGATGATTTATTAAAAATCAAATAATGACTTTTAAAACTGATATAATAGTGATTTATTAATTCTAATTTTCTAAAAAAAATTAATATATCTAAATTTCTCAAAATCTATTAAAAGTAATTAATTTTAAAATAAAATAAAATAATTTAATAAATTTAAATGAACTTTGGAGTAATTGGGCCTGGAAAAATGGGTCAACTTTTTATCAGAGATTTTATTAAATGTGGTGCTAAGTTAACATACATAAAAGCCTCTACTGTAAAGAGAACTAACAAAATAATTAAAAAATTTCAAAAAGAGGGACAGCTTAATAATAATAACATAAAGTCTGTAGACTCTTTAGTTATTAGTTCGAAAACTAATACTCATTATAAATATATAAATAAATTTTATAAAAAAAAAAAATTGCTTATAGAAAAACCTTTTTTTTTTTGTAAAAATAAGTCATATGATTGGCATCTCGATAAGGCAAAAATATTTTTACAATCTAAAAAGTGTATTGATATAAATTTAAGTAATTATCTTTTAGGTGATGCTTATAAAAATCAAAAATTTTATAAAAAAAAAAATTTTAAAGAATTCTTTTTTACTTTTCATACGGGTGGAGAAAATAATTATAGATTTATTATCTTAGATTTAATGCCACACTTTTTTTCTATAATACAAAGATTATCCCCATGTAAATCTGTTAAAATAATTGAAAAAAAAGTAGAAAAATTCAAAACTTTTTTAGTTTTAAAAGTAGATAATTACATTTGCTATATAGATTTAAGGGAAAAACAAAAAATTAAAAAATTATCTTTTGGGTTTGATAATTTTACTTTAAACAGAAAACAGATTTTAAATAAAGAAATTTTAAAAAATTATCTTTATAATAAAAGACATAATTTAAAAATTGAAATTCCTAATCCTTTAAATAAATTTACAAATGATTATTTTAAAAATATAAAAAAAAATTCTAATACTTTTAAAAAAAAATTTATCTATGAAAATTTTAAATTAACTTTAAAGACTTATTTTTTTAAACCTTGAATATCTTCAAGGTTATTAAAATCTCTAAAATCACCTTTATCAAAAAACACTTTTGTTTTATTTTTTCTTATAAGTGTATTAAATAAATTTAGTTCAAAGTTTTTTTGGACTTTAGCTAAATTTTTTTTTAACAATTCTTTATTTATAAAACATACTCCTGAATAAAATAAATGATCATCTTTATTGGAGAAATTAGAGATTTTTTCATTTTTAGTAAATGATTTAATTCTTTTTTTATGATTTACTTTCAAAAAACCATATTTAATAATTTTAGAAGTACAAACAAATGAACAATCAATATTGTTTTTAAATGTTTCATAAAATATTTTTTTTAAGTTAAATTTATATAGACTGTCCCCATTCATTATTAGTACATATTGAAATTTATCTAATAGTTTCATGGTTTTTTTAATTCTTAGAGCAATACTGCTATTTAGACCTGTAAAATTCAAAAAAACTTTTTTTTTGAATTTTTTATTTACTTCTTTCTCAACTTTTTTATACGCATGTCCAGTCACTACAAAAATATTACGAAATTTTTGTTTAAACAAGTAATTAATATTTCTTGATATTAATGTTTTGTTATCAATTTTAATTAGTGATTTGTTGGTATCTTTAAATTTTGCTCCTAGTCGGGTACCTTTGCCACCACATAAGACCAATACTGCAAGTTTATTTGCTATTTGCATAAGATTATTAAAGTTATAATTTTACTTTCAAAAAAGCAATTTATATTGTACTAAATCGGTTAATCATATGTCAAACATTTCAAAAGACCTAAATGCCGATCAAGTTCTTGTTGAAAAGAATAATGATCAAGCACTTGTAAATAGAGTAAACTATCAGGCAAAATATATTAAAAATGTAGATGAATTTATAGGAAAAATTATTGATAAAACAGTTGTCCCTATTCAACTAGAAATCCAACCTGGAAGAGAGTCAGGCAAGAAGTTATGTTGGATGAGTTGTCCATATTGTTATGGTGGATCAGCAGATAACACTGGAACAAGACTTGATATTGACAAATATTTGTCTGTTCTGGATGAGACAGTAAATGGGCCTCATGGAAATATAAAGAAAATTATTGTTGCTGGATATGCTACTGATCCCTTGCATTACGAGCATGTTTCACCATTAATTAAAAAAATAATTAGCAATAAACAAATTATGGGAATTCATACAAAATTATTAAAAATTCCAAAAGATTTAGATAACATTGTAAAAGAGGGTGACTTACAAAAAGGAAGCTATTTAACAATAAGTTTAGATGCTGGATTTCCAGACAGTTATAATAAAACTCATGGATTACCTGGTTCAAAAAATGTTTTGTCGAAAATTATAGAAAATATAAAGATTATGAAATCTCTTAAAATCAATAACCTAAATATTGGTGCAACATATCTAGTGACTTCAGCTAATAATAGTGATGAAGAAATTAGGGAGTCTATAAAGATATGTAATGAAATTGGAGTTGAAACTTTAAGATTTTCAATGCCCCAAACACCAAGAGGTTATACATTAACTGAGGAAGAAGATATAATTATCAAAGAAAAAACCAAGGAAATTGAAAGAATTGCAAATGTAGTTTCAGAAACAAAATCTGAAAATTGCGTTGTAAATGCAGTCGATCCAGATAAAGATTTCAAAATAGATAAAACAAGATATTTACCTTGTTTTGCAAGATTTGTTCATCCAGCTGTAGGATTTGATGGCCAACTATATCATTGCTCAGAATCTTCATCACCTAATTTTTCAAGTATGAGTCTAGGAAATCTTCAAAAGAAAGGCTTTTGGGAATCATATTATGACTACGATTTAGAAAAGATTAAAGATGCCTTTTCTGAAATGGAAAAAAATGCGTGCATGTGTGATAGAAAACTATTTATTGTAAATCAAAATATTACTGAGAGTAAAAATTTTAACCTTTTAAAAAGTCATCTAAAAATTTAGTCTCTTTTTTAGGATTATCTTTTATATATTTTAACGCCCATAATCTGGCGTTTTTGCCTATTCTTTCAATTTCAGAGATATTTTTCAGCTTTTTTTTTAATAAATTTGAATCTTGTTTATGATTACCAGACAATTTGATTATCGAGTTACTGGGTATGTCAGCTGAAAATGAATTTATATTTTTAATTATTGCACAACATTTTCCCATTAACATAGTCTTTAAAACTGATCCTTCAAAGTTTGCAGACCAAAAAGATGGACATAGTATAATTTTAGTTTCATAAATTATTTCTTGCAATCCATTATTCCAATTTTTTTTATCAAATGTAATATTTTTATAGTAAAAATCTTTCACCAAATCATAATCAGGCATAAAAAAATTTAAATTAGGATTTGTTTTTGCTATTTTTAAAAAATAAAAATAACCTTTGGACTGAAGCATATGAGCATGAAAAAAAAAATCATATTTATAAATTTTATTTTTATTAACTTTAATATTTTTAAGAGTGAAAGAAATATGTTTAGACATCAATACTTTTGAATTTGGAAATATTGAATTTATTATTTTTACATTACTTGAGCTATGACATACGAAAAGTATAGATTTTGATTTACTTTTTAACGTACTTATAAAATTAACATAACTTGAATCTTTAGACGGAAAAGGGAAGTGTCCACAGCTATTATGTGGGTTATATTTTGGTAAACATCTCAAGCATTCTTTATTAAAAGCTGTATTATAAGATTTTTTACAAAATATTACATTATCATTTACAAAAAAAATAATTTTTTTAGAACTTTGAATTAATTTTGATGAAATCTCATAACCTAATCCTTGAGGGAAAAAAATTAAAAGTCTTTCTATTTCATAATCATCATAATGCTTGAAGTTTATATCTTTTAAATATTCAAATTTATACTTAGAATATTTTTTAATGTTTGGAAAAATATAATTTAACCATCCATAAGCCCCATCTAGTTGCTTTCTAAGATCTCTAGGATCTACATCAAAAGCAAACAAAGATTTTATCTTATGTAATTTTCTGTTAAAAAAAAAATTAAATAAATTTTTAATAAAATAATTTAAAATGATATTAACATGATAATTAATTATCATAATTATTTTATGAACTATTTTTTTAGATTCAATCCAAAAAAAAGATGGCATGTATTTTAAATTAAACATATTTAAATAATACAACTATAGTTTATATATTTTTTTTAATCTTATTTAAAAAATTAAAATTTCTTAAAAAATATTTAATTATTCTTTTAGGTAATCTAAAAAGATTTTGAGGAAAGCGTTTGTTGGCACCGTCAAAAAAATTATCAAAATTGTACCTGTCAGCCTCTATATTTCTCTTTATTTCCACTGGATGAATAATCTCACCTATTTCTTGAGCTGGTGCATTAGCACTCTTGTCATTTTCAGAAAATGTATGTGTTGCATCTTTTCCAAACCCAATATTACTTACTAAATTTACATTTGGTGTTGCTGTAAGTCCATCTTTATACCATGTACTTGCTGTCCAAGGATAGGCCCAACTATCAATTTGCCCAGCATATACCTGATCAAAAATTTTTTTCCAATCTTTTCTCTCAACTTTATCAGGCATATAATTTAACCAGGCGTTTGAATTGCTCCACTTAGGCCAAAATTTTATATCTCCTTGATAATATTTCCAAGCTCTTCGCCAACTTGCCCAGCCCCAGATATGATTATATTTTGAAAAATAATATGATGCATCCCCTCGCCATTTACCGTTTTGAAAATTATTTCCACTAATAATTGATACTTTTTCATTTTCAGCATAATATTCTAATAAATTTTCACAAAATGTAAAAAAATCTAAATGGGGCACACAATCATCTTCTAAAATAATGCCCTGTTCTTCATTTTCAAAAAACCACGTTATAGCACTACTAACCCCTTTTTTACAACCTAGGTTTTTTTCTCTAAAAAGTGTTTTAACTTTACAAGGCCAATCAACCTTAGTTGCAATTTCACGTGCCTTTGTAACTTTTTCTTTATCTTCATCATTCCCTTCACGTGGTCCATCACAAGCAACATAAAGCCTTGGGGGTTTTGCCTGACGTATTTTTTCAAATACTTTCGTTGTGGTATCGGGACGATTAAAAATTAAAAACAATACAGCAGTTTTTAATGAAGTTGGTGATTTTATTTTATCAGTATTCATTTTAAAATGTTGAACAGTCAACTACATACCAGTCTAATGTATTTTTTCAATAAATTAAAAAAAATATTGAATATTTTAATCAGACTATAAAAATCAATCTTACTGCTGCATATCTTTTTTCAACAATGGCAGTAACAAAAATAAAAAAGATGGAACGATTATTAATATGTCAAGCATTGGTGCTGAATTGGGCTTTCCCAATAATCCAGCTTACCAATCTTCAAAATCAGGATTAATTGGCTTGGCTGGATGGGGTGCTGAAATATTTGAAGAGATTGAAAAGACCGATACTGAAGAAGCTAAAAAATTTGTTAAATCTTTAGCATTTACTTTAAATAACGTTACGCCTTATTTTATAATATCACTGCTTAAAATTAAAAGATTTAAACACGCCATATATTCCCTAATTTGTCTAATAAGAAGACCATCTTTTTTGATAAATTATATATGGTTTTTTGTCTTGTTTCTAAGCAAAGTTCTTCCAAAATTAAAACTTAGGTTAAACCGTTTTTATTAGTACCTTATAACCATCGTTTATCTCGAATCATAATTTCTTTAGATAATTTTAAATGTTTTATTTAAAATTCATACAAATAAACTAAGTAGATTTATATTAACTAGAATTTTATGATTGTTAATTATTAGATTACACTGATAATACAGTTATTAAAAATTTGAGAAATAGAATATTTCTTTTATTGTCTAATACAGGTTTGTTTGCTGAAAAAAATATGAAAGAAAATATAAAAAAAATATTAAAAAAATCACCCTTACTTGTTACAATAGTAAAGAAAGTTTTTTTTACATATCGACGAATTGGATCTAAAAAAAAATGGAATGCTTTAATTAAAAAAGCAGATATCAAATTAGAGTTAGGCTCTGGTAACATTAAGGGAAAAGACGGTTGGACTACAGTCGATATTGATGGTGCAGACATAAATTGGGATCTTAAACAGGGTATTCCTTTGCCCAATGATAGTGTTGACAAAATATATTCATCACATCTCCTTGAGCATATTCCTTATGAGCAATTAATGATATTACTTAAGCAATGTCGAAGTGTTTTGAAGGTTGATGGAGAATTCTCAGTTTGTGTCCCGAATTTTAGATTTTATATAGATTCATATAAAGAAGGTAAGATGTTTAGAGAAAGAGAAACGTGGTGGCAACAAGGATTGATAGATACAGGCTCCGCAATTGATCAACTTAATTACATTGCTTATATGAAAGATGAGCACAAATATATGTTTGATGAAGAGAATCTAATTAACACTTTGAAAAAAGCTGGTTTTTCTAATGTAAAATTGAGAGCGTTTGATGAATCTATCGATCGATCAGAGCGTGACCATGAATCAATTTATGCGCTTGCTATTAAATAATATTTAGGCAGAGTTAATAGCATAGTGAGTTTTATTTTATTTTTTTGTCAATTAAATAAATAAATTTTGCACTAATGAAGATGTGAGCTAAGATTGACATAAAAAAAATATTGTATTGAATAGTCTTAAAAAAAATATTAGAAATTCTGTTAAATTAACTGGTAATATTTTTTTAAACAAAACCTATATTATCATTTAGATGTAATTTATGAAAACTTTACTTAACAAATATATTTCTTCTTCAGTTAAAACTCGTTTAAAATATCTTCAGCATGATCTTTTAAATTCACCTATAGGATCTACCTGGAATATTCTGAGGCGTCGACAGCGTCTTCTAGTACGTCATGCGAATTGGTTTCACGATCTAAAAACTCAAGGATATACAATTGTTCATAATTATATGAGTAAAGAAGAATGCAAAAAAGCCATAATAGGTCTTAAATCATCCTTTGAAAAATATCCTAATTTTATTCAAAAAAAAGAAGATAAACGGATTTTTGGCTTAGAACAAATTTTACCAGGAGCTCGTGGGCTAGCACAGAACCTTGATTTACTTGAGTTAGGTGAGCTAGTTAATCAAGAGCAGACTTATTGTGCATTCACGCTAGGAAACTGGTTAGAGAGTGGTAAAAATGGTTCTTCTGGGGGTGGATGGCATCGTGACTCTTTTTACAGTCAATATAAGGCATTACTTTATTTGACAGATGTTACGGAGGATAACGGTCCGTTTGAATTATTACCAGGATCACATCATCTTAGTTCTGTACTAATTGGAATAGAAAAAGCTGATCTTAAATATATGCAGAATCGTATATCCGATGCTGAGGTTTGTCGTTTAGAAGAGCTATTATCAACTCCTCGTAAAACCTTCACTGGTAGTGCAGGAACATTAGTGCTTTTCAATTCATCATCAATCCACCGAGGACGCCCCATTCAATTAGGGGAACGCTTTGCTTTAACAAATTATTATATTCCTGCTTCGCGAGATCTTCGTGATGTTCGAAAGCAGTTTTCGCCTGTATTGATTGCAACCGATGTTTAAAAATGATTGTGACTTTAATGAAGCAAAGGTTGAGTGGATTTTAAAATGTGCTGATAACCTTAAAGGAGATTTAAGCTGGAAAGGACTCAATTTAAGACCCGCACTTATTCGTCATCTAAATTTAGTAGTATGGTCAGTAGACCAAAAATGGTTAGAAAAAAGACTATCTTCTCAAATGAATTTTAAGGATATTCTTTTAGAGTTAGCACATCATGAAAAATCTTGGAAAAGTAAAGCTCAAAATATTCCAGGTCTACTTCGTGCACAATATAAAATCAAATGGTTAGGTCATCATTTAAAAAAAAATAAAAAAAATAAGCCACTAATAGTAGCGCGCCACTGGAAGCATGCAGAATACTTAAAGAAAAGCCAATTGTTTGATACGCTTGATCCAAATTGGCTGGTCGATAGTCCTCATATGGCAAAAGAAATAGGACTAGTAGCTGATGAGTCAATAGTACCACAAATAAGGCCATTTAAAGTTAGTAAAAGTTTTTATCCACTTAATTTACTTCATGATCTAGTAAATGGATTAAAGGTTTCATTAGAGCAAATAAGACCTTGTGCTATTTTTGTAGTAGAGGGAGATGCAACTTATCATAGTTTATTAGCAGAAATAGGTTGTCAGTTAAATATTCCAGTTTACTGTTTTCAATGGGGGTTTTTTCACCCATTAGATTTGTTGATCAATTTTGCAGAGATGCGATTTAATAAATATTTAAGTTGGGGTCCAATTTTCGAGGAGCAATTGAAACCTTCAAATCCTCAACAAGATTTCATTTCTTTTGGACATTTAACACCAAGTAGTCAGTCACGATTGGGCAATAAGATAATTTTCTTAAGCCAATATGTAACTTCTTTTATAACTAAAACTGATCAAGAGCTATTTATAAAGTTAGCAAAATCTTTAGCTGAAAGATTTCCAAATCAAGTTGTTTGGCGACCGCATCCAAGTGATCTAGATAATGGTAAAGAATTGTTAGAATTAAAAAAAAGTAAAGTTTGCGTCCTTAACGTTAGAGAATCCTTAATAAATCAATTACAAAATTCAATGCTTGCAGTTGGTATTGGGTCCTCATCCTTAATTGATGCTCTACATTGTGGAGTTATCCCTATAAGTTTTAATACAACTTGTATGAAGAATTATCCATTCCCTCTTTCTGAGCAAGGAGTAGGTTTTGAATTTAAAAGTTTTGATGATGCGTTACAAAATATTACAGATTTAATGACTAACCAAGAAAGAATACGTGGTATCCAAAATAAAATCGCAATGACCCACTCTACTATTTTCAAAAAGACAGAGCTGAGTGAACGTATGGAAATTATCCAACAGTTATGCAAAAATGAATAATTAATTGAGGAATCTATATTTAGTAGAAATAGTTTAATTAACTTCATATCAAAATGTGTTAGTGTAAAATATGTTTATCAATATAAAATATGATTTATGTGTGGATTAATTGGAACTATAGGCTTTAGAGATGATACTAAACTTGACATTAAAAATATTGCTCACCGAGGTCCAGATGCTATGGGCCGATGGGACTCTTCGGATGGAGAGTTTCCAGTAGTTTTAGGGCATACAAGATTATCCATCCTTGATCTCACAGAAGCTGGCAATCAACCTTTACTGTCAAAAGATGGTCGTTATGTATTAGTTTATAATGGTGAAATTTATAATTTTATTGAATTGCGTTCAGAGCTTGAGTCTTTGGGGCAAGTTTTTTATACAAAAACGGATACAGAAGTTTTATTGAAGGGCTTAATTTTAGAAGGTCCTTCATTTCAGTTACGCTGTAATGGGATGTGGTCTTTTTGCCTTTGGGATAGAAAAAAAAAAAAAGCTCTATTTGGTAGAGATCGTTTTGGTAAAAAGCCTTTATTTTACCATTTGCTCAGTAAAAATAGATTAGTTTTTGCATCTGAAATGAAGGGTATATATCCGTTTCTCAATTCCATTCAACCTAATGAGAATATTAATATTTATTTTCAAAAAATTTTTGATTATGAAAGTTCAGAAAATTGTGTAATTGCTGGGATAAAAAGACTTCCACCAGGGCATTACGCAATTTATGAGAATGGTAAATTTGAGTCATATCGTTGGTGGAACACATTAGATCATTTGGAAGATGTTTCTAAAAATTATGAAGAACAAGTGGAGAAATGGCGTGAGATTTTCTTAGATGCCGTTAAGATTCGAATGCGATCTGATGTACGTATTGGAACTGCATTAAGTGGTGGACTTGATTCAAGTGCAATATTTTCTGTGATGAATTATTTAGCAAATAAAAATAATAATCAATCTAGACAAGCTCAAGACTGGCAAAATGGTTTTTGTGCACATTTCCCTGGAAGTAGCTTAGATGAAAGTAAATGGGCTAAAATAATGACAGATGCTGTAAATACAGATCTTCAAAAAGTAACTATAAATCCCCAAAGTTCGAAATGGTCACTTGATGAAGCTTTTTATCAAGTTGAAGACCCTTTTGTCACATTACCTTTGCCTATGCTTGAAACCTATCGTGCTATCTCGAATGCGGGTATTAAAGTAACAGTTGATGGACATGGTGCTGATGAGTTATTTAGCGGATATGGGCATTTAAACTCTGCATTCAAATCATCTAATTTAAAACAAACAGCAGAGCTAGTTTCAATAATTAACAGTCTTGAGAGTGGAAAGTATGTACTTAATGGCAAAAATATGAAAATTAATTTTATTAAACAAAAATTAATTACGCTTTTAAGACCTTATTTTAGAAAATCAAAAGACTTATTAAAAACTATTCTTAAAAAGCAAGATATGGAATTCCTTAGATATAAGCTAGAATATTCTGATCAATCCCATTACCAGTTCAAGAAATTAGACCCATTATCAAAAGATCTATATGAAATTTTCCACATAACTACATTACCAACATTGCTTCGTAATTATGATCGATATTCAATGGCAAGCGGTGTAGAGGTTAGAATGCCATTTATGGATCACCGTCTTGTGACTTATACATTTTCGCTTCCATGGACTAGTAAGGTTGGTGGAACTTACACCAAACGAATAATGAGAGATGCACTTAAAGGTATTTTACCAGAAAAAATTCGAACTCGGCGTGATAAGATTGGGTGGAATGCACCTCATCATGAGTGGTTTAAAGGCCCGCTTAAAAATGAAATAGAAAATCTTAATAAAAAAAATGCATTACCAAAAAAAATACAAGAGGCTTGGAAAAAATTTCAAAAAAAACCAAAACCGAATTTTGTAGATGGTCAAAAAATTTGGATATTATTAATGCCTGAGTTATGGAAAAAATCATTGATTTTAAAAAATATTAGTAAGTAAAAGCTTATAAAGAATGTGTTTTTGTTTACCAAAGAATAAACTAAAATAATTATTGATTAACTAAATCATCATTTCAATCTGTGATACATCCATATTCCAGGTTAGTGGATCACTATCTACTAAAACAGGTGTAGCTCCTGAACGCTTGATCTGCAATATGCAAGAAATAATAGTAAATGTAGGTAAAATCACCTCATCACCATCTCCAATACTAAGAGCTTCAACCGCAGCATCAATTGCTGCAGTTCCATTGGTTACAGCAATGCCATACTTGCGCCCTACCCGAGCAGCAGGCAAAATTTGTTCTATGCCAAAAATTCGCTTATCTTCTTTTTTATGAACAAAAGCAGGATAACTCTCAAAAGCAGTTTTAAGTTCAATTACAGCTTTTTTACATTGTTCTTTGCTAAGATAATTATGAATAATTGTGTATCCCTGAGTTTTTAAATCATCAAACCAAGTTGCATGACGCACTAAAAGATTCTGTCGACGTCTTAAAATTTTCCAAGCAGAACTCAGAGGTGAATTTAAAAGATCATGACGAATATATTCTAATCAAGTTTTAAGAGAGTAAGATATATGTTTCTTAAGGAAGTTTTTCATTAATTTTGAGTATAATATACTCCAACAATATTTATTATCATACAGTTTTCATCTAAGAATTTTGTTTATTACTTAATTGGAAAAATTTTCTCTAATGACTATTTTAAAGTCACCCTGGAATTTAGATAGTTGTTTTTTTATTAAAACAATATTTTCAATAAGAATGTCTGGGTTATTATATGTGGGGATACATATGGAAAGGATCAAGTTTTCTCCTATTTTTATTATTTGATGGCTCTCCAACTAAACGTGTCAAAAGTGGTTGTTTTTGATCCACAGCACCAAATTTAAGACTAGATTTTGCTTTGTATTTTTTCCAAAAGAATTCTGCAAACTTTTTTACTGAAGTGCCCACACCAGAAGCAACATTTAATACTTGAAATCCTGATAAAAAATTTATTTCATCAGAAATAAAATCTGTCAAAGCATCAATATGAATAAAGTCACGGATTTGCGTGCCTGCACTTATTTTAAAGTCTTTATTAGATTTAATTGCACTAATTAATGATGGAAACAATCTTTCTTTAATTTCAGTAGCACCCCCATACACTTGGTATGGCCTCAAATATGACAAATCCAGAGATAATTCGTGAGCAAGGGATTGACATAAATGGAACTGAAAGACTTTGCTTATAGCATGATTGTCTGTTGGCCTCAAATCAGAATCAACTCTCAATTTGTTTATTGAATTTCCAGTCAATCCATACTCAAAACATGTGCCTATCACTATAAATTTCTTGATACCAAAATTAGATGTCTCACGAATAAGATTTTCTGTACCAACCACGTTTGATCGAATATCGTATTCCAGGCAATTAATAGTATATGTTGGGGCTGAGGCAAGGTGAATAACAATCGAATTATTTTCAATTAAACTTTTTGAGAGTAATTGGTGTAACATTTCACCCTTATTCTCTACAAATAATTTGTAATGAATTGGGACAACATCATAACCCAATAAATTAAGCTTTACCTTCAATGAAGACCCAATGTATCCACTTGAGCCAGTAAGATATATTATCAAATCAAATCCTTTTTTGAAAGTTTAAGTACTGAAATGTCAAGATCCTTGATCACTGAGTAGCTAATGACTTTTTCCGACTCGGGTACGTATGCATCAGGACTTGAAAAAAATACTTGATTAATATCAGCTTTTGCATGATAACCTGAAGCCCACATCGGTGGAATGAATAACGCATTAGACGAATTTTTATCAAGAGTAAACTGCAAAATATCCTGATTAATCAAATCATAACAATAAAAAGTAACTATGCCCTTTAGAACAATAAAATACTTTCGTTGCTGATAAGGTTCAATTTGATAATGCAGCCCTCTGAATATATTTTTATTAGATTCTGCAACATAAACGTCGGAGAACTTTAATAACTCTCCATCATTAGAAAATTTAGGCATGATTGGTTTCCTTAAGTAACCACGCTCATCATCTATTTTCTCATATTGGCATAAAAACGGCTTATTAGTACTTTGAGTATGCATAATATTATCTCACAATTTTATTATGTAAGGATTTGAGCTTTTGCATATTTTTAATTTTTCCATAAATGTTCATATAATTTACTAGATGAGTATACACTTAAAAAATTTTTTGCTATAAAGTATTTTTGGTGATAATTTTTAAAGTCATACTTACGATATTCAGATGCCAAAAGATCTAAATTATACCGTGGAATTGAAACGGCTAAACCATATTTTTCTAATTCTTGAATTATTGACAAATGATTCCATCCAAAAATTACAAGGCCATTTGCTAATGCATCTAAAACACTAATCGACCATGGTTCTTCTGTTGATGTCAAAAAAAATGCATTTGCAATATCGTAAGAAAACTCCAATTGATGCCCATAATAAACTACATTTTTAAATAATTCGGGTAACTCCACCTCACCAATCCAATGATACTTTATATCCCTATTAACTGTTGCAAACTTTTCTGCAAATTGTCCACCCTTTCGCTCAAAACCTCCTCCAACAGTCATTACTGAATTTTTTCTTTTTTTTTTCATCCCCCAAGTTCTGTCTATATTATTAATCATCTTAATTTGACAGTCTGTAGCTGCAGGAAGGAATTTGGGCTCACATTTGATTCCTAACTTTTTTGCATCAGCAATTACCGACGGTGAGCATGCAATTGTTTTAGTGCCTCTATTAATAATTCTGATATCATTTTTTTTGAGTTCTTTAAGATAACCATAATTCTCATGGAGATATCTCACGCTTGGTATGCCAAGTAAATTAGAGATAGATTGAATATCAACATTAAAGCAAGTGTTAAATATAATATATTTTGGTTTATATATTGCCATCATCCAAAAAAACCAAAACTTTCTTAAGTTTATTTTCCCCAATGTAGCTACTCTGATTAGTCTATTCATCAACCTAAGAAAGAAGGGGATTTTATGCAGGCATAATGGAAAATCAATAGTTTTTACACCTGTTGGGATTTTTCTTCGTAAATGTGCCTGCGTTGTTGGATTCATATTTATCAGAGTAAGATTAAAATAGTGTGAAAAATATTCTGCCAAATCTAACGCAACAACTGGAGCACCTGTGTAAGTGAGAGAATGGGTAACTATAACCATTCTTGATTTTCCCCAATCTTTCATTTTTTAATAGCAATGATATGTATATACATTTAATATAAAAAAACTTCTTAGCTGAACACGCAACATCGGCAGCCATGGAGTTCTTAATACACCTTTCGTTTTTTTATCTATCTTAAATTTAATCTTATAATTTCCACGACCACCATCATTCTTATAATAGGCATCAATAAACTTAGCTTCAGTAATTGATGAGTTTTTTTCAAAAAATTTTGATCGATATTTTAATAGAGATAGAAATTTATTAAAATAGTAAACTATTTTAAAAGAAATATGAGCTTTTAATTTTTTAAATATATAAATCATATAAATCATATAAATCATATAAGATAATTTTTACAAAAAACCATAACTATAAATTCAGATAATCTCTAATTTGATCCTGTGTTACTAATAAAATATCTTGATTTTCCTTATCTATGAATTTTTTAAACCATATCGAGGTAAGATTTATACTTTGTTTGAGATTATATTGGGCTTTCCATTTTAATATTTTATTTGATTTATTTGAGTCTAGCATAAGTACTTTGCTTTCTTTGTAATTCTTTAAACTATTTTTTTTTTTTATAATTTTTACAGAATTGTCAAAATTTTTATTCATCAAACTGATTACTTCATTAACAGATTTATTGTTAGAATTATTTGGACCAAAATTAAAACTACTGCCAGATGCTATTTGTTTCTTATGCAGCTTCATAAGCAATAAAAGATAGCCATATAATGGGTCCAAAACATGTTGCCAAGGTCGTATTGAATTTGGTGATCTTAATGTTAGTTTTTGATTTTTTAAAAATGAGTAAATATAATCAGGTATAATTCTATCTTTTGAAAAATCACCTCCACCTATTACATTTCCAGCTCTAGCTGTTGCAACAAAAATTTTTTTTTCTTTGAAAAATGATTGATTATAAGAATTAACTATTGATTCAGCACATGATTTAGAATTACTATAGGGATCAGCTCCACCTAAAAGATCACCTTCTTTAAAAAATTTTTTTTTATTATCATTAAAGTAAACTTTATCAGTTGTTATAATTAAGGCAGATTTCACAAAATTAATCTCTTTTAAAATATTTAGAATATTAACAGTTCCTAAAGTGTTAACCTCATAAGTATACTTTGGATCATCATAGGACTGTCTTACCAATGGTTGTGCTGCCATATGAACAATAAAATCTGGTGAAAACTTTAAAATAGATTTTTTTAATTTATCATAATCTCTAATATCTCCAATTATTGATGTATGAATTTTTTTATTTAGTTTTATTATATTATAAAAGCTTGATGTTATATCAGGTTTCAGAGAATAGCCAGTAACTTTGGCACCAAGCAAACTTAAAAAAATAGAAAACCAACAACCTTTAAATCCAGTATGACCTGTTAAAAAAACTTTTTTACCTTTCCAAAACTTACTTAAGTATTCAAACTTATTTATCATTCTAGATTTTCCAAGAAGCTTTTTTTTGATGACCAATGATTATTTAAATTTCTTTTACCTCTCAATGTGCCCATGCAGTACCAAAATTCTTATGTTTATATTAATTTATATTTATCAGTTATCGTATTATTTGAAAGTATTTAAGTGTTCAGTAATTAGAATAATAATAATTTCTTTACTAAAATTTTGAACTTCATTCATTTAATAATGTATCATATTCTTTATGTTCATATTATAAAACATTCTATCAGGATCTAATTACAAAAAATGGCTTCACTTAAGTTTTAATTTGGAAAAAATTTTACGCAGAACAAAGATTAAAAACCATGCATAATTTATTAAAAAAGATGGTTTTAATATTAGGCAAATTAAACAAAATATAGCATGTTTAAATTTTTTAATTTTAAACAGTAATATTATAAAATAAGGTGTTACATTACTCAAAGTAAACGCAAGAGATTTAACAAATTTATTAGATTGTTCAGTATCAAGCTTTTCAAGAGCTTCAAAGGTGCCAGTTCCCCAATCAGCTAATCTCATGGCTAGTTTTTGGATTAACAATGAATTTTTTAATTCTAAAGCATAAGAAAGCCTCTCATTAATTCCCATACAATCAAGTCTATTGTGATTTTTTTTACCATCTAAAGCTGTATCCCCAAAATCAGTCATAATCATACCGCAATCATTAATGACTGCTAAACTATATTTGCTAGATATCGCAAGTGCCATCTTAACTTGCGGATAAATAACTCTATCTCCAAGAGGAAAATCTTTTAGATGATAATTTTTCATCCTAATTGCAAAACCAGAAATTACTCCAGACATCATAAATATCTTATCAATAGCGTCGATACCTTTTGGGTATATTGTGTAAGGCTCATTATGATTTTTTTTTTCTCCTTGCAATGAGTTAAAAACATGGTGGATAACACCAACTTCATCATGCTGTTGAAATATCTCTAAACATCTTGCTATATAATCACCCACCATTAAATCATCATCAGATAAAAATAATGCGTATGGAGATTTTACCTGACAATAGCCTCGAAATGATGACTTTTGAGATCCAACATTCTGAGCATTTTTGTATATTTTCACTCTTTCATCCGTAAGGGCAACTGATTGCAAGTAATCCCACGTTCCATCATTTGAATTATTATCAATAATAATGAATTGAACATCTTTTACTGTAGTTTTAAGAAAAAGTGGTAAGATTTTTTTTATTCGATTTATCCTGTTGTAAGTTGGTAATACTACAGATATGGAAAAGGATTTCTTAATAATATTCATGTTTGCTAGTGAAGTTAAATTACTATAATTATTTTTCAGACGCAATAAGTATATTAGGAAGCTTTTAATTGATGATTAAGTTCAAATTAGTATTTAATTTTATTAAATTGGTGATCATTGATTAATAAATTTTAAAATAATTTTATGAATATATTCTATTTCTTTATTTCCTATTCCTTGATGACATCCAATTAGAAGACCATTTCTCATTATATAATCTGAATTTTTAAAAGTATTAATCTGATTCTTTTTTGAAACAAGCGAATTAAATGCTGGATGTCGCAGTATATTGCCACTAAAAATTGGTCTTGTTTGAATATTATTTTTTTCTAAAAAAATTTGTAATTTTTTTCTATTAAATTTTAAATTTTCTTTCAAAATAATTGGGTAAGCTAAAAAATTCGTATGTACATTTTTAATTATTTTTGGAGTTATAAAAAAATCATTTAATTTTTGGAAAAATTTTTTGTGTAAGTAAAAATTCTTATTTCTTAAATAGCTAAAATTTTTAAATCTTTTTAATTGTATTATTCCAAACGCTGCTCCTAATTCTGAGGGCTCAAAATTGTAACCAGCCTCAGAAAAAACAAATTTTTTATCATATTCAATTCCTTTTAACTTAACATTTAATCTTTTTGATATATTTTCTGAGTCTTTAATCAGAGTTGACATTCTTCCCCAGCTTCTAAGAACTTTTGCTCTTTCATAATAAAGCTTATTATTTGTTAAAAACATTCCACCATTTCCCGCACAACTTATTACATGGGAGCCATAAAAACTTGTTATAGAAATATCACTATAAATTCCTGTTGATTTATTTGCTATTTTTGCACCTAAAGTATCAGCTGAGTCTTCTATTATTTTTAATTTAAATTTTTTAGCTATCTTATAAATCTTTTGCCAATCAGGGATATTTCCAATTAAATTTGGTATTAATAATGCTTTAGTTTTTTTTGTAATTTTTTTTTCTAATTTTTCTATATCTATTTGCAAAGTTTCAATATCTATGTCAACAAATATTGGTTCAACACCATAATGCATTAAAGAAGAGATTGCTGTTCCAAAATTTAAACATGGAGTGATAACTTGATCTCCTTTTTTTAAATCTAAAACTTTAACTGCCAACATAATTGCTGAAGATCCAGAATTAACCATCAGTCCATATTTTTTAGAAAAGTAACTTGAAATCTTTTTTTCAAATCTTTTAACAGATAAACCCATTTGAGTAGATTTATTCAGTTGTTGTATTACAGACTTTATCTCTTCTTTTCCGTATACATTTTTTCCATAAAAAATTTTCATAAATTGATTCTAAATATGTTACACTAATATTTAATTTAATCTCTAATTTAAATAGTTAAAATTATTCATCATTCCAGATTTTCCAAGGAGCTTTTTTTGATGACCAAAGATCATTTAAGTGTCTTTTATCTCTTAATGTATCCATGCAGTACCAAAAGCTTTTATGCTTGTAAGCTGCTAATTTTTTTTTCTTAGCTAAAAAATTTAAAGTATCTTTTTCAAATATTGTATTTTTTTTATCTAAGAAATCAAATATTTTCTTTTCACAAACAAAAAAACCTCCATTAATCCAATTTTCTTTTTTTGGATCCTTTTCTAAAAATTTAACTACTTTATTACCTTTAAATATAATCTTTCCAAAATGTGGAATAGGTTTGACAGTTGTTAAGGTAACCAATGTTTTGTTTTTTTTATGAAAATTTATTAATTGATTTATATTTACATTACTTAGACCATCACCATAAGTTAAACAAAAAGTATTATTGATATATTTTTTAACTCTTTTTAATCTTTCTCCAGTATTACTGTCCTTACCGGTCTCAATAACTTTAATATTCCAGATTTTATCTTTATTATGTATTTTAAAATAATCTTTAATAATTTGAATTTTATACCCACCACAAATAATAAATTCAGAAAATCCAAACATTGAGTAATATTTCATAATGTGCCATAAAACTGGTTTTTTACCAATTTTGACCATAGGTTTTGGAACATAATCTGTCTCTTCTGAAATTCTTGTGCCTAAGCCTCCGGCGAAAATAACTAATTGCATTTTGTTAGCATAATAATTGAATGATTAAATTTTACTGGTTTACTTATCTGTTATTATATCATTTGTCATTAAAAACTTTTGATCAAATTAGATTTAATACTTTTGCTTATTAATGCTTATAAGTTTTGATAAATTTTGATTAGAGTTGATTATTAATAGTTAACTCTTCATAAGTTCCTTGTCCAACGAGCTTACCTTTATCAAGCTTAAAAATAGTATCACAATTTTTGACTGTATTTAAACGATGTGCAATTAAGATTATAGTAATCTTTTTATTTAGATTTTGAACAGCGTCCATTACTACTTGTTCAGTTTTATTATCAAGCGCACTCGTTGCTTCATCTAAAATTAGTACTTTTGGGTTGTGATATAAAGCTCTTGCAATTCCTATTCGTTGACGCTGTCCACCTGATAACCTAACCCCATTTTCACCAATAATATTCTGATATTGTTTAGGTAATTCATCTATGACAAAATCATGTAAATTTGCAATTTTGGAGGCTTTTTCAACAGCTTCTTGATCGATATCTTTAGGCTCTACTCCAAAAGCAATATTACTAGCAACAGTATCATCAGATAAGTAAATATGTTGGGGCACATAACCAATAGATCGTTGCCAAGATCTTGAATTTTGTTTTGTTATAATTTTTCCATCAACTTCTAATGTGCCCTTTTGAGCTTCAAGTAATCCTAAGATAATATCAACCGTTGTTGTTTTGCCGCTACCAGTAACACCTACCAGACCAACGGTAGATTTTAATGGAATAATTAAATTAATATCCTTTAATGCTGTTCGTGATGTATTGGGGTAATTATAATTAATATTTTTTAGAGAGATCGTTTTATTAAGGGACATAACTCCTTGATCTTGATTTTCATTAAATGGTTTAAGATTTTTAAGATCATCAGTTAAACTATCAAGTGAATGGCCAACAAAAGTAAGTTGAGTAAAAGAAGCATAAATTTGTTGAAGTGCTGGCAACAAACGATAGGCAGTGAAAATATATAAGCTGAGAATGGGTAAAGCATTATTAAAGCTTCCCTTTTGGGCTATGACATAAAGTATCATTAGTAAAACACCCCCAAAGGCAAAAGCTTCTAAAACAAAGCGTGGTATTAGAGCCAAAATTTGTGAAGAACCTTGATTTCGAGTAAAACCTTTAGAAGGTTTAGTAAAAAACTTAATAAAAGTTTGTTCTAATCCTCCAACCTTAATCTCTTTTACGGCACCAAAAGCTTCACTAATTGCCGTAAAACGTAACTGATTATTTTTTAATCTTTCTTTTCCAAGTCGATCAAGAGAGCTTCGGATAAAATAAAAAATAAACCCATAAGCTCCACCAAGTGAAAGTCCAATTATTAGCGTAAGTTTTGGATCGACTATAACTAACAATGATATGAGTGTAATTGTAACTATAAATTTAGAAATTAATTCCATCAATGGACTTATGCCATTTGCAACTATACCTCCTGCTTCTGATAAAATATTTTTTCCAAGATCAGCAGTATGACGATTTAAAAACCAACTATAAGATTGATGTAAATATCCTTCTATTAAACGTTTACCAATGTTATACTCAAGTCTTTGAGTCAATCGGACTTGTGCGCTGCTCGTAAGAGCTTTGAAGATAAGTGAGGTAATTAAAAATGCGAATACAAAAAACCCTAAAATAAAAAGAAACTGTTGATCATTTTCAACTCCAAAAATACTTGATGCTTGAAACATAATATTTAAAATATTATTTGTCTCAATAAGACCAGGGTTCGTTAGAACTGCCATAAAAGGTAAAATAGATGCAACTCCAATCATATCTAAAAATGCCATTATTACGATCATTATCAATAATAAACCTGCACGCTTACGTTCATGAGGTGTAAGTAAAAATAATAATTTTTTAAATGTTTTCATTAAGCTTTATTATATATTTTTGATAAGTTATAATAAGTCCTTCTTTTAAACTTAGCTCTGGCTTAAAGCCAAGATTATTTATTCGTTTACTATCTAAAAATTTTCTATGACTACCATCAGGTTTAGTTAGGTCAAAATTAATTTTTCCCTTAAAATCAACAATCTCTTTTATAGTCTCTGCAAGTTCTTTAATACTAAGCTCTTTATTACTTCCAATATTTATATGGCTACACATTGACGTTGTATGCTCATTATAAGTTTTTTTATCTACACTCATAACATGAATTGAAGCATTAGCCATATCATCAACATACAAAAACTCACGTTTTGATTTGCCAGTCCCCCAAATAGTAACACTCTCTAAATTATTAATTTTTGCCTCATGAAACCGATAAATCATTCCTGGAATTACATGGCTATTTTCTGGATGATAACTATCTTTAGGTCCGTATAAATTTGTTGGCATTACACATCTATAATCAATATTATGACTTTTTCCATATTGACGGTTATAGCTCTCACACATTTTAATTCCTGCAATTTTAGCAATAGCATAAGGTTCATTGGTTGGCTCAAGTTTCCCAGTTAATAACTCCTCCTCTTTCATGGGTTGATTGGCATTTTTTGGATAAATACAGCTTGATCCTAAAAATAATAATTTTTTAACCCCACTTAAAAAAGCATTGTGTATTATATTACTTTGAATCATTAAATTTTGATAAATAAAATCTGCTGGATAAGTGTTATTTGCATGAATGCCACCAACTTTTGCTGCTGCTAAGTACACTTGGTCAATTTTTTGATTTTTAAAAAAATTTTGAACATCATTTTGACTTAATAAATTGAGTTCAGTTCGATCCTTGGTGATGAGTTCAACTTCTTGGTTTTTTAATAGTCGGACTAAAGCAGATCCAACCATGCCGTTGTGACCTGCTATAAAAATTTTTAGTTTAGCCATTATTAATTACTGATTTTATAAAAATTTACTTATTAATAAGTTGATCATTTTTTGCTAATTTTAAATCTTCATCAATCATTTCTTTTACTAATTGCTCAAGTGATATTTTGGGAACCCAGTTTAATTTTTCTTTTGCCTTACTGGCATCACCTAATAAAGTTTCAACTTCCGCAGGTCTAAAATATCTTGAGTCAATTTTTATAATATCTTGACCATTAAAAGATCCTACTTCATCTAAACCTTTCCCTTTCCATTCAATTTTCATATCTAATTGCTTTGAAGCTAAATTGATAAAATCTCTAACTGAATACTGTTTACCAGTAGCAATGACAAAATCCTCTGGTTTTTCTTGCTGAAGCATTAACCACTGAGCTTCCACAAAATCTCTTGCATGACCCCAATCTCTTAATGCGTTTAAGTTTCCAAGATATAAATTTTTTTGCAGTCCAAGTTTTATTCGAGCTAATGCTCTTGTTATTTTTCTTGTAACAAATGTTTCTCCTCGAACAGGACTTTCGTGATTAAACAAAATACCATTACAAGCATAAATACCATAAGCTTCTCTATAATTAATTGTTATCCAGTAAGCATAAAGTTTAGCAACCCCATATGGGCTTCTTGGATAAAAAGGTGTTTTTTCATTTTGTGGAGTTTCTCTTACAGCCCCATATAATTCAGAAGTTGAGGCTTGATAATATTTAGTTTTTTTTTCTAATTTTAAAATACGAATTGCCTCTAAAATTCTAAGAGCACCTATTGCATCAGAGTTTGCTGTGTATTCGGGCTCTTCAAAAGAAACTGCGACATGACTTTGTGCAGCTAAATTATAAATCTCATCAGGTTGCACTTCTTGAATAATTCTAATTAAAGAGGTGGAATCTGTTAAATCACCATGATGTAAAATAAATTTACGATTAGTTTCATGAGGATTTTGATATAAATGATCAATTCGGTTGGTATTAATTAAAGAAGTTCTTCTTTTAATACCGTGAACTTTATAACCTTTATTAAGTAAAAATTCGGCAAGATAAGAACCATCCTGACCAGTTATTCCAGTTATTAAAGCTACTTTCATTTTTTATTTAATTTCTTTATCGCTGTCTCAAATTTATATCCACAAAATCGTTGAGAGATTTCATTAAACTCTTTCTCAAGTCTTTTGATAGAAATTTTAGAAATTCCATTTTTTATATTGACCCAACCATACTTTTGAAGATCAGAATTCATTTTTACATATGAATTATATTTATTTAAATAAATTATTTTAGGATTGTCAATTTTTATTTTGTTTTTGTTGAAACTAATGATATTACTCCTTCTCCATACAATGCTCGAGATAATGTATGATCATAATGCTCATACATTGGAGCAACTATATCTCTTATACTATTAAATTCAACTTTTTTTTTTATTCTATAAGTATTTTTTAGTCCTAACTTGTTAAGTTTAATTTTCAATTCTTTTTCATTATATCGAAGGTAAGTGGGTGCTGCTATTCTGTCCTTCAAAGTCAACAAAAAATCATCATCAAAAGAATTTACTAAATAATTAAATAATTTTAGACCATTTGAGTTAAGGTTTTTTTTTAAAAAATTTTTGTATTTAGATGTTTTTCGATTAAATATATCATTAATTATTTCTTTCACATTTTTGTCGTTTTTAAAATATGGTTTTAATACTTTAAATATAATATCTGGTATTATTCCATTTTCGCCAATAACAGCAATATGAGACTTGCCTCCAGGTTTTAAAATTCTATGAATTTCTCTAAAGGCTTTATCGGCATTCTTCTTGTTGTCCATATGATGAATTACACCAGAGCATAATACAAAGTCAAAAAAGTTACTCTTGTATGGAGCTTTTTCAAGACTTCCAATCTTTATATTAAATTTACCCTTATATTTTTTTAAATTGTTTTTTATTGGTTTAATAATATGCTTGTGCATATCCATTAGGTAAACTTCTTTGGCTCCCATATTTAATAAATTTACGGCTCCCGCTCCTGTACTTCCGCATCCTAAATCAGCACAAACCTTGCCTTTGAAATAATTTTTCGGAAGGACCAAATTTTTTTCTGATAATAAATTTGCAATTCTTTTAAAACCTGATGTTTTTTTCTGCTTTAAATGAATTTTATTAAATAAAGCTCTGGTAATTTGCCCATGTTTTTTCATTATCTAAATTTTTTAAACTAAAAATAAATTTAAACAATACAAATGTTATAGATTTAAGCGTAGTTTGGGAGATTTTATTGAAGACCTAGTAATAAATAGATAACTTTAAAATTTCTATTTAATTTTAATAAAAAAAACCCCAACGTTTTAGGTTGGGGTTATAAAATAAAATATCAATTATCTTTCTAATTATTTAAAAATTTTTTTCAGTGCATAAATCAAGCCAATTGAGCTATTAGTACTGGTCAGCTACACGCATTACTGCGCTTCCACATCCAGCCTATCAACGTGGTGGTCTACCACGGCTCTATAGGAAGAACTAG
>Ga0209383_1000142_pt1 | contig 51540 bp, 56 predicted proteins | sample CoawatmetaG02DNA_FD_187510 | JGI IMG/M metagenome (GOLD analysis project Ga0209383, IMG submission 187510) | Marine microbial communities from the West Antarctic Peninsula - Coastal water metaG029-DNA (SPAdes) (version 2) | ecosystem: Environmental > Aquatic > Marine > Coastal ...
CAAGGAACTAAAGCAGATGCTGCATTACCTAAAGGTGGTGGTGCAATGACAGGGGCTATTACAACTAATAGTACGTTTGATGGAAGAGATGTTGCAACTGATGGTACTAAATTAGATGGTATAGAAGCTTCAGCCGATGTAACAGATGCAACTAACGTAGCAGCTAATCTTCCATCAGGTACAGTATCAGGTTCAGCATCACAAGCTCAAACACAAATTGGATTACCTACTGCATTGGCTTTAAAAGCTAATTTGGCTTCACCATCATTAAGTGGTAATCCAACTGCACCAACACAAGCGGCAAATAACAATTCTACTAGAATCGCAACAACTGCTTATGTTCAAACTGAACTTACTGATTTAATCGGTGGAGCACCTGGAACATTAGATACACTTAATGAATTAGCAGCTGCAATTAATGATGATGATGATTATTCTTCTACTCTTACAACTGCATTGGCAACTAAAGCACCGAAGGCATCACCAACATTTACTGGAACAATTGCAATACCTAATATAGCTAATCTTGAAACGGCTGTTGCCGCAAATACTGCTAAAGCAACTGATGTAAATCATAACGTAACTACTAATTTAACTATTACTGGAACGACTGGAGCAAGAACAATAGTATCATCTGATGGTACTAATGCAATTATACCAATCGCTACAACAGCAGTAGCTGGTGTAATGTCTAAAGCGATATTTGATGAACATGTTGTTAACAACGCTAAATCAACTGATGTAAATCATAACGTAACTACTAATTTAAGTATAACAGGAACAACCGGAGCAAGAACAATAGTTTCTTCAGATGGTACTAATGCAATTATACCAATAGCAACTGCAGCAGTAGCCGGTGTAATGTCTAAAGCGATATTTGATGAACATGTTGCTAACAATGCTAAAGCAACTGATGTAAATCACAACGTAAGTACAAACTTAACAGCAACAACTGCAGCAGCTCAAATTACAATAAATTCTTCAGATGGAGATAATGTAGTAATTGGAGAAGCAACAACAAGTATCGCTGGTTTAATGAGTACTACTCATCATGATAAATTAGATGGAATTGATGCAAGTGCAGATGTAAACAGAACAGATGCACAAATCAAAACTAGTATCGGAACTGGTAATAGTAAATTTGTACCATCAGCTGGAACAGCAGGACATTTCTTAAAACATGATGGTACATTTGGTATACCTGGTTATACTACTAATACAGATACTAACGATGATGTATCAGTAGCAAATCTTAAAACTAGATTAGCTGGTGGATTTGCTGGAAATGCAGTAACGATTGGAGATGCAAATGACGTAGTAACAATTGGTGGATCTTTAGTATCGACTGGTGACATTACTGCTTTCTCTGACGTAAGTCTTAAGAAAGATGTAGCAACAATCGAAGGAGCTTTAGATAAAACAAAAGCACTAAGAGGTGTATCATTTACTAGAAAAGCAGATGACTCTAAATCAATAGGTGTAATAGCTCAAGAATTAGAAGCAGTACTTCCAGAACTAGTTAAAACTGGTGATGATGGTATTAAGTCTGTTAACTACGCACAAATAACTGGACTACTTATTGAAGCAGTAAAAGAATTATCTGCTAAGTTAGATGAATGTATGAATAAATAAAAAACAGAAATGGGGTTACAATTAAATGTAGACCTAGAATGTATCGCAGGACCATCTAAGGAAGCTTATGTGAGAATCGATACATATAGAGTCGACAAGGTTTCAAGTAAATTAAAGTTTTCTGTAACATATTGGCTTTCTGCTAAACATGCACAGGACTTTAATAGAACTTATTTAGAGGATTCATTTAATCAAGCAAAAGGAATCCTTTCAAATAAGGCGGTGTACTACCCAACTCCTGATAGTGATGGATTTGAAGTAGAGCTACCGACGTTTTTTCAATTGGATATGGCTAGTGAGCAATCGGTAGAGATACCCATAATGGAAGAGCAAACAACTGTAGAGGATGTACCCTACATATCTTTTGATAGTGAAGGTAATGAAATTACCAAGACTAGAAAAGTAAAGATTACAAAAGAGGTACAAGTTAATACGGTTACTAAAGTAAAAAAAGTAGTTGACAATAGCATCATAGGTAATTTACCTGAGTACTGTTACAATCACTTAAGAGACGAATTAGGAAAAATAGTACCAATAGATAACATAATTAATAATTAGAACATGGCAGTATATTCATACGGAGCATCATCAGCTGTAAACTTTTCAACCTTTGATGAATGGTCAACAGCAGAAAACGAAGGTAACTCAAACATATCATTAAATAGTGTAATGGATAACCTTGAACCAGCAGATGCAGCACCTCATCAATGTTCGGAACTTAGAGGAAATGATATCCTTTATGGAACTGTATCAAAATCAGGAGCAGCAGGTACGGTAGCAGTAACAGCAGGATACTCACAAGCAGCAACATCAGCTTTTACATTAAAAAATGTTAACTTTGACTCAGTCTCCTCTGTAACAGTAACAGCAACAGCAGTATATCCTCGTTACTTAGCAGGTTTCTATTCGGCAAATGATGCAGGAGGTACACTTTTACAGGATTATAACGAACCTGCAATAACAGGTACCATTACATTGACCAAAGATACGTTTACAACAAACACTACTATCTTTGCACACTTTATAGATGCTCACGCATAGTAACTAAAAATTAAAAGGTTTTGAGAGTAATTTGGGTTTTAGAAAACATCCACGGTGATGAGGGGTTCTATAGTAGGTTTAACATTCTACTATTACTTTCATCTGTTACTCTTTGGAAAAAGAATCATCCAACACACCATTTAGTATTTTATTGCGATCCCCTGACAAAAGACATAGTCGAAAAAACAGGGGGTCTCATTATGTTCGATGAAGTCAATACCTACACTCATACATTGAGTATAGACCGTAAGATCTTTTGGGCTTGCAATAAAGTAAAAGTACTTTCAGAACAAACAGTGCCCTGTATTATAATGGATAATGATACATTAGTATTTAAACCATTTGAGAAGTACCTAAAAGACGATATACTAGTAGCAAACCTAGAAACTGGAAAAGGCTACTATCCCGGTAATATAGATCCTTTTGTTAGAAAGTTAAAAAAGAAAGTAAGATGGCAACAAGACTCCCTTAACGTATCTTTTTTATATTTTCCGGATCCAACTGTATTACAGTACTATGCAAATGAATGCTTAGATATAATGGAACAGTTTACTGAAATGAAAGTACCTAACTCCCAATATCTTATTTTTGCTGAACAACTACTTTTACGTAATATTTTAGATACAAAAAAAATTAAATACAAGAGTATTATATCAACATATTGGGACTGTGTTAAATGGGAATGGGGAGAGCACCACGATAGAGGTTTATGGAATTTCCCAGAATCAGAACTATACTTTAAGCATTACGGACCAGAGAAGAAGTTTATAATTGCCGGAAATACAGTACTCGGTTATGAAGAAGAGTGTAAACTGTTGGAGAATTGCATAAATATTCGTAAATTAGATGTCTCATTTATACCTAAAAAGTAATGATTACAAACAAGGAATGGATATCTCAATTTATTACTAATAACAGAAAGGAGACTGTTCAGGGTGACGGAAGTATAGTAACTACATATGAACCAGTTCCGTATAGATGGACTCATGGAGCTACAGATAAACACTTAGGAGATGGATTACTTCTTTATTCGATAGTACAGTTAATGCGCTATAAGATTATAATCTGTTTAGGATCAGGAGGAGGCTTTGTACCCCGTATACTTACACAAGCTAGACTTGATTTATATGATCAAGGTATATTTGAAGGTAATAGAGACTATAACTGGGGTGATATAGGTGTAACATACCTTGTCGATGCTGCGAACGGAATTGGCGGCGTAGTTGATTACTTACAGGAAGACTCTTTTTTTAGATCCACTTTTTATCCTCGGTATATAAAAGATACAACAGAAAATGCTTACTATAACTTTTTTGTTAAGCAGGACATAAAAGCAGACTTTATACACATAGACGCAGGTCACTCCTACGAAGATGTTAAGTTAGATTTTGAGCTATACTCAAAACTGCTTAAACCAAACGGAATGATTTCAATTCACGATACAGATCGTAAATTTGAAGAAGAACTAATAATCTCAGAAGATGCTAAAAAAGATTACATACCTTTTGAAGGACCATCTAGATTACTAGAAGAAATAAGCTCAGAATGGAAACAATTTAATTTTTTCAATACAGGGCAGTTACCAGATAAACCATCCTCAACAGGAATAACACTTTTACAGCGTGCTTAACTTAGTTACAGTCGTAGGAGAAAATACACACATACTACCTCATATGCTAAAACATTATGAGAATATAGTAGATAAGGTATATGTTGTAGTTTACAGACAATCAGATAATGATAAAATACTTGAAGAAGTTGAAAACTTAGGTATAACACCTTACTGGGTAGTAACTGAACCTAAATATAATTGGACTAGAGTAACAGAGATATATAATACAGTTAAGTTACTTAAACCAAACGATTGGTGGATAGTAACAGATGATGATGAATTGCAGGTATACCCAAAACCACTTGAGGACATCATAAATACATGTGAAAGACATGGATATGACTTTGTTACAGGAGGTTTCATAGATAGGATAGGCAAAGGTGGTACTTTCCCCACAGTAGGGAGAGAAACAAATTTACATACGTCCTTTCCTTTAGCAGGTTTCTTTAGATATCCAATGTCTGGAGCATGCCCCAATAAGGTAACCCTTATGAAAGGCTACCAAAAAGTAACGCCTGGACAGCATTACGCATCTTTTGAAGATGGAACTAATAGTTGGGGTTCAAAACACCCTAAGAGAATGCCAATAGATGAATGCTTTACACAGGTACATCATTTTAAATGGGACTCTACATGCATAGATCGAATAAAGAAGGTAGCTGACGTAAAGACCGACTATTCATTCTCAGATGAATATCAAGTAATGTATAATTCCATAGCAAGTGAAGATTGGAAGATAGACATTAATAAAAAGGAGTATTTAGTAGAAAAGCTGCAAGAAACTTCTTATATTGAATATATAGACTACCCACACTGGGAAAAGATTAAACAACAAATAATTAAAATATGAGTGGAAAATTAAGTACTGTAGAAGCACAAATCTTTGAAGAAAGAAAACTCAAAGCTTTAGAAAAAATAGCAAACTCAGTAGATGCTTTAGCACTTTGGTTTGAGGAAATAGACAAAGACGAGTGGAATGATAGAATACAATATTACTTATCTGAATTTCATAAGGTAGTTCCAAAATCTCCTGATACTGAAGAAAAAGATGCATAAATTAGGTATTATTGTACCTTATCGAAATCGACCTAAACAGCTAGAGATCTTTAAAGAAGCTATGATAAGCACTTTAAGGAACTTAGACTATGAAATTATTATAGTCGAACAGGTAGACGGTAATGATTTTAATAGGGGCAAATTGTTAAATATTGGCTTTGTAAAAGCAACTAAGTTAAATTGTGATTACGTAGTATTTCATGATATTGATTTAATACCTGAAAAAGTAGACTACTCATATTCTAAAAGCGTGCAGCATTTAATAGGAGAGTTAAACTTACCAGAGGGCTTTAATAGGGTTAATTTTGATGAATACTTTGGGGGAGCTACACTATTTCCAGTTGGTATCTTTGAGGCTATAAACGGGTACTCTAATACGTACTTTGGTTGGGGATTTGAAGATGATGACTTAATGCTGAGATGTATTAAACATAATGTAGAACTTAAGGATAAAGTAGTAACTCAAAAACAACAGACTAGAACAAGTTTAAGTTTTAACGGTAAAGACTCTTTTATAGCTGTACCTAATATATTAAATGCTAGTCGGAGTTATACTATATCTGTAGACTTTACAGTTGATGATATAAAAACTGATCCCAACCTTATAACAGATGTATTCTCTATTTTTTCAATACCAGGTCGTGATACAGCCTTAATTTATAACTCCTTTAGAAACTTCTCTTACCAGTTTTGGAAAAAAGATTTAAGCTCTATGAGTATAACATCAGAACATACTCCTCCAGCAAGTTATAATGCTACTATAGTATACTGTGTGGAAGCAGAAGGTAGAAGAGTTAGATTCTACTTAAATGGCGAAAGAGTCGGTACAAAGTTATACGATAAAGCAATGAACTTATCTAGTAAGTATATGTATCTTGGAGTAGGTGATCCTGAACGAGAAGAAAAACCAAATTATTTTGCTGGTACAATATCAACCTTTACTATATGGAAAGAGGCTTTAGATGCTAAAACAATAAAAAACATAGTAAATAATAAAGACTATAGTTTACTTGAGATATCTGCTAATAACTTTATTAATCAACCAGAGTTATACTATGATACTAAATTTGTAAAGGGGAAACAGTTAATAGATTTATCTGGAAATGAACACCACGGAACATGTTTTAATACAGTTTCTAAATTACTTGAAACAGGAGAAGAGTCTATAGTCAAGGTACCCAATAGAAGACCCGGTATATTCTCAGCACTAAAACATGATGAAAACGGATATATAGATGGGTATTGGAAAACTTGGCAAAGCCGAGAGAATCAGATTAGGTACTACAAAAGTTTCTACGATGATAAATACACAGGAGAAAATGACGGATTAGGTAATCTACACTTTACACTGTTAGAGGATGAATACATTCAGAATATACACCACTTAAAAGCAGCATTGACATGAAATTAGGAGTCTGCGTACCGTACAGAGATAGAGAATTACACTTAAATGAGTTCGTACCTAAAGTCGGTAAGTACTTAAAAGATGCAGGTATAGATTTTCAAATGTATTTTGCACATCAAACAGATGATAAACTCTTTAATCGTGGTGCTACTAAAAATATAGCAGCAAAACATGCATTAGAGGAAGGATGTGATTATATAGTTTGGCATGATATCGATATGATACCTGAACCAGGTGGACTAGCAGATTATAGCTTTCCAGTAGAAGGGCCACGTCATATCGCTACAAAGATATCACAAATGGACTATATGCTTAAGTACCATGAATATTTCGGAGGAGCAGTTTTATTTAGTAAGGAGCAGTTAGAACAGACAAACGGATATTCTAATAACTACTGGGACTGGGGAATGGAAGATGATGATTTATTTTGGAGATGTCATCTAGAAGGTCTTACAAAAGATACTTATTTAGATACAGAAGAACATAAGAATTTTATTAGGTTTAATGGACAAGATTCAAAAGCATTTATACCAGTCCCGGAAGAACATAAAAACTTTAGTAGAAAGTCCCATACAATTTCAGTACTAACAAGAGCATTTCAAATGCCTGATAAAAATCCTATATTTTTAATCGGGAGTAGTGAGAGAAAGTATATAGAGTACCCAATCTTAAGAATCCCTGGATATGATTACGGAATATCTTTTAATAATAGTAGGGCAGTTTCAATGACCTTTTGGAACTCTTTTAACCAACACCATTATATGTGGTTAAAAAGATATGATCACCAATGGAGCTGGGTAACAGTTGTTTTAGATGATCAAGACAAGTTAGGACATTTTTACTTAAACGGTACAGAAGTAGATTCTTTAGCAGGACATGGTAGTCCATCTCCGTTAAACTATACGGGTCGATTAAAGAAATATAATATAGATAAACTATACCTAGGGCACACACCATCAGAAGATGAATCAAGCAGTATCAAGTACTTCAAGGGAGATATAGCTAAAGTAATGGTATGGGATAGAGCATTATCTTCAGATGAGGTTTCAAATGTACATACTCAACTACCTACAGAAGGTCTAATTATAAATGAGGACTTCTCTGATAAGAGTACATATGAAAATAACAATATAGAGGTATGTCAAGAAGATATAGTGATACCTAACTCAATTTTACCTCATAGAAGAGAGGGTAAGATGAGATGTCTTCCTCACGAAGATGAAGGTATAGTAGGAGGAGTATTTAAAAAGAAGAATACTGCTAAGAATGAAGAGAGATACGTACTTCAAATGCAACAGGGAAAGGTAGATTATAAAAACGATGGTATAAGTACATTAAAGTATGAATTTGTGGATGAGACTATACTTACTCCATGGGCAAAACTAATTAATATCAAGTTATGAGCAACCAATATGCCCAAGTAAGAGAGGAACTAAATAAGACTGGATGCGGAATGTGTTTAGCAAAATGGACACAAGTCACTTTGCATTTAGCTACGGGAATGACACATTCATGTCATCACCCTGTGCCTCACAAAATACCATTAGCAGAGTTAAAGAGAAATCCATCTGCTCTACATAATACTAGATACAAAAAAGAGAAAAGAAAAGAAATGCTTGAAGGCAAACGACCTTCTGAATGTAACTATTGCTGGAATGTAGAAGATAATTCTAACTCATTCTCAGATAGAACTTTTAAATCAGCTGAACCTTGGTCTTTAGATCAAATGGAAAAAATTAAAGCTTCAAATTGGAGAGATAATTATAATCCTAGATATGTAGAAGTATCTTTTTCCAATACTTGTAATTTAAAATGTGCTTATTGTGGACCTCAATACTCATCAAAGTGGGTAGAAGAAATAGAAAAACACGGTGCATATAAAACATCAACAGACTTTAATAGTATAGACCTTATTAAAGAACGAGGAGAGATGCCATATAAGAAAACGCAGTATAATCCATATATTGAAGCTTTCTGGGAATGGTGGCCAGATTTATACCCCGATTTGCATACCTTTAGAATAACCGGAGGAGAGCCTTTGCTTTCTCCTGATACATTTAAAGTATTAGAATATATTCAAGAAAATTGGGAACAGAACCCAAACATATCCTTAGCTATTAATACAAATTTAGCAGTACCGGATAAACTAATTGAGAAGATGATCACTATTGCTAAAGATTTAGTAAATAATAATAAAGTAAGAGAGCTTATAATATTTACATCTGTAGAAGCAATCGGAAAACAAGCTGAATATACTAGATGGGGATTAAGCTATGATAAGTTCTGGGAAAATATAGATCACCTATGTACAGAAATACCTAAACTTACAGTAAACATTATGGCAGCGTTTAATGCTCTATCAGTATTTACATATGGGGACTTAGTAGACAAAGTATTGGAGATGAAAAAGAAACATCAAAATGGAGAAAGGTATTGGTATACAGCTGTTCAGTTAGATACTGCGTATATAAGATGGCCTCCTCATCTCTCGGTAAAGATATTAGATCCAGAACATAAAGAGTTAATTTTGGAAGCAGCTAAAAAGGCACTTCATTACGGTACTAATAAAATGACTCGTCTAAACTACGGCTTTACAGATGTAGAGATCCAGAAAATTAAACGAACATATGATTACGCAGTAGGAGAAGATTCTTTCGATGTAAAGAAAAATCGAAAAGATTTCGCTATCTTTATAAAAGAAAACGATAAAAGAAAGGGAACTAATTTTGGAGAAATATTTCCTGAACTAAAAGAGATGTATGATCAGTATAAGTAGAAGACACCCATGGGCGTTATGGCCTGAAAGTATTGCACCATCTTTTTTAGATAAACCAGCAGTAAGCGTACTACAAGGAGACCAGAACTGGAAGATTGAAGTTGAGTTTGAGTACACAGGTAATAATATGAATCTTCAAAAAGATATATTCTGTATTGTACCTAAGTATACAGGTCTGTCGATCTTTGAAAAGCGAATATTTATAGGTGTAGGTCATGACGATAAAGATGAATGGTACGGAACAGATACATTTATAGAGCCCGGCTCTAGAGAAAGATGGACATTTGAGCATAAGACAGGCTCAGATCTAAAGGTATATAGACAAACAGAACCTTTGAGAAACGAACTTGTTCACGAATACGGAGTTACTGATAGACCTCTAGCGGTAGTAGAAGACCCAATATTGTTTATTGGAACAGATAGACATATAGTTAAAGATCATAGTAGCGAACCAGATATAATAATGTATGAGTTTAAGATAACAGATAAAGAGAAGGTTATAGCCCATCACGACTTTAATGACCTAGTACACGATAAATCAGTAGATAAAACAGGAAACTGTAATTTTTTATACCAACTAGGATGAAAACGAGTTACGAAAGAACAAACGAATTAATAAAGAAGATACAGCCTAAATCGTTTTGCGCAGCAAAGTGGTATAACGTATCTGTATGGTTAGGTAATGGAAGAACAGCATCCTGTCATCATCCACTTGCACACCCTGTTCCAAAAGCAGAACTAGCAGCAGATCCTTCAGCACTACATAACACTAAGTTTAAAAAAGAACAACGTAAAAAAATGTTGGAAGGTGAAAGACCTAAAGAATGCGGTTACTGTTGGAAGGTAGAAGATGAAACTCAAGGAACTGAAATTAACAGTGATAGGGTATATCAAACAGCTAGATATACAGAAGAAGAAATAGAAGCGCTGAAGGATATACCTTGGGATAAGAATGTAGACCCAAAGACCTTAGAAATATGCTTTGATAACCTATGTAACTTAGCATGCTCATATTGTAATTCAGAGTTTAGTTCTACCTGGGCTAGAGATATTGTAGTTAACGGAGAGTATAAAAATATGGAAACTGACGGCGGTAAAACGTATAGACAAGATGGATCTATTGCTATGCCATTCGGTAATAAAAACGAAGGTAACATTTATGTTAAACGGTTCTTCGACTGGTATCCGGAAATTAAAGGAGGGTTAGATGAACTTAGAGTATCAGGAGGAGAACCTTCAAGGAGCCCTTCATTCTGGAAGTTAATTGATATGAGTGAGCAAGAGCCTTTCAATCTTGCAGTTAATAGTAACCTCATAATGGACGATACTAGATTAGCACGTTTATTAGATGCAGGAAAGAAATTTAAAAAGTTTGACATCTATACTTCAGCAGAATGTATTGGTAAGAATCAAGAATTTGTACGTGATGGGTTTATTTGGGACCTATGGGAAAAAAATGTTAAAACTGCTGTTGCATCTCCAAATATTAATGGAGTATACATTATGATGACAGTATCATTATTAGGTATTTGGACAGTTGATAAGTTTGTACAGCAGATAGTAGATTGGAAAAAAGAACAAAATGATAAACATGCATTCTTTATGTCGGTAAATATATTAAGATTTCCTTCATTCCAAAGTGTTGCAATGTTACCTCAAGATATTAAAGAAACTTTAGCAGCACGTATAAGTAATGTTATGGATAATAATAAAGAGTGGATTAATGACTTAGAGCGTAATCAATTAAAAAGGTTGCTTATTTATTTACGTAAGGTTGACAAGTCGTATGAAGACGTAGACTCAACTGCAAAAAAACGAAATGATTTAATAAATTTCGTAGACCAATATGCAGTTAGAAGAAACAAACCCATTGCAGACTATATGCCTGAAGAATTTAATAACTGGTACAATAGTCTAAAGAATGGATAAAAAGAAACCTTGGCTTTGCTCATTAATGTGGGAACACTTAAGTATACACCCTCATGGGCATGCTTCACCCTGTTGTGCAGTAGATTGGGAAAGTAACATATCAGTAGCAAAAAACAAAGTAGACGGTCAATTTACCCCTAAAGCTCTTAATGTTAGAGATGGAGTAGAGAAGTTAATTAATTCTGATTCGTATAAAGAGATGCGAGTGGATATGCTTAACGGAGATGTACCTACACCTTGTAATACCTGCCATAAGGTAGAGATCGACGGTGGACAATCTAAAAGACAGAGAGAAGAAGTAAGAAATAAAGTAGACTACTCTACCATAACATCCCCAGACGGTACTATTGTACCAGATATTAGGAACCTAGAATTAAGGTTGGGTAATTTCTGTAATTTAAAATGTAGATCCTGTAATGCAGAATCATCTACATCTTGGATTGATGACTATTATAAGTTAAGAAATAAAATTCCGTTGCCTAGTAATTACGATAGCCTAAAAAACTCTGAAGATACAGATTACGGCTGGGTTGAAGATATAGATTTCTATGTTGAAATATTAAAGTCTTCTCCTAGTATGGATATGTTACAGATTAGTGGTGGAGAACCTTTCTTAGTAGATAAGCATAAAATACTTTTAGATCTTTTAATTAAAGAAGATATTGCAAAGAACGTATCAATTTCGTATATTACTAATGCTAACTATAACTTTGATAAGTTAAAGCCTATGTTTGATAGGTTAACACATTTTAAGCATGTAAATATTAACATCAGTATCGATGATATATTTGAACGAAATAAATATATTAGAAGTTTAAGTGATTTTGATTTAACAATTAGAAACACTAAAAGGTTTATAGAGGAATATAATTTTACATTTGGAGTAAATCAGACTATAAGCGCATTTAACTTTCTACATATAGAAGAATTAACACAGTACCTAGTAAAAGAAGGTATTATGGCAGCAGATTTTGAAGACCACTCTAAGTTAAAGTATATAAATGATAATTACGTTTTAACACCTGATTATCAAAATCCAAATATATTACCGTTAGAGGTAAGAAGAAAAAAATTAGATAGTATAAAAGGATTAATACCTAATCACTACTATAAGAGATTATATGATACATTTTATAATTCAGAGTATAACGGTAAAGCACCTACTTTTATACAAGTAACAGATAATGTGGACGAATTAAGAAAAGAAAAAGTAAGAGATACTTTCCCAGAATTAATTAAAGCATTACAACCAGTTTTAATACCTAAAATATGATTGATCACCCAAAGTTAAAAAGCAAAGATACATTCTGTATTCTTCCTTGGATTCACTTAAACGTACAGCCGAATGGTGATGTATATCCATGCTGTATGGCTCCTTACGGGGATACTATCGGAAATACTAAGGACCAAACTCTACAAGAGATTTATAACGGCCCTAAGATGACAGAGATCCGTACACAAATGATGAATGGTGAAAGGCCTGATTTATGTTCAAGATGTTTCTTAATAGAAGATCAAGGATTAAATAGTCCTAGATTTACACACAATTCTTTATTTGATAATAGAGTTAAAGAGGTACTAGACGAAACAAATGAAGAGACTGGACATTCTAATAAATTTAGCTTAAAGTATTGGGACTTTAGATGGTCTAACATATGTAACTTTAAATGTAGAATGTGCGGAGTATACTCAAGTAGTAAGTGGTCAGAAGAAGCAGCAGAACTACACCACGATAATACAGGTAAGGACTGGAATAAAGAAACAACAGGTAAACCTAATCCTAGCGGTATTATAGAGTTTAACTCTAGAAGTAAGGAAGATGTATTTGGGCTTGTAGATCAACACATTATGGATGTGGAAGAGATCTATTTTGCAGGTGGCGAACCACTAGTAATGCAAGAACACTATACTATATTAGAAAAATTAATAGAAGCCGGTAGAACCGATGTTAGGTTAAGATATAATACTAACTTTAGCCATACTAAATTTAAAAAGTGGGACCTATTTGGACTTTGGCAACATTTTATAGATGATCCTAAAGGGCAGATATCTTTATTTGCATCTCTAGATGCAGTAGGTACTTTGGCAGAGGTAATTAGAAGCGGAACAAAATGGAGTTCAGTATACAATAATATTAAAGAATGCAGAAAGAGAGATATAGAAATACATTTTTCTCCTACTGTTAGTCTTTTGAATATGTTTTACATACATGAGTTAATAGATGTAGCAATAGAACTCAATATAGACCCAGATAAAGTAAACGTAAACAACTTATTAACAACACCTGACTTCTACGACGTTAGATTGCTTCCAGATTACTTAAAAAAAGAGTTAATAGATAAGATTACAGATTACAAGGATAATATTGTACCTCCTCATTTTAAATTTGTAGTAGAATACGGATTAAGAAGCTGGAAAGAGTTTATTAACCAACCTTTTACAGGGGATAGAGAGCAAGCAGAAATGCAGCTGTTAAAAAATACAGTTTACCTAGACAATAGTAGAGATGAAGATTTTCTAGAAGTAAACCCTCAGTATCAAAAATGGTTCCAAGAAATACGATCAAAAATTAAAGACCCTCAAAAGTTTTTTACTAAAGTCGGAACTAGAAAGGTAATGAAATACCTACCTTCTAAAAAACAAGCATTGATATAATGATAGCATTGGACAAAAAAGATTGGATATGCACTCAACCGTTTGAGTTTGCTGAGATCTTTGATCATAAAACATATATGTGTTGTCCTAACTGGTTACCTGAAGATTTAGGTAATCCAAATAATATTGCAGAAAACTGGCAATCAGATAAAGCTGAAAAGATTCGTAACAGCATGTTAGATGGATCTTATAGTTACTGTATTGAATCAAGATGCCCAAAGTTAACAGGTTTAAAAGAGGGTAAAACAGAAGGGTTTATACATAGAGATGAGTTCTTAAAGAGAAGAGAAGAGTTTAAAGATAAATTACCAACTAGTTTAAAATTTAATTTTGACCAGAGCTGTAATTTAAAATGCCCCTCATGTAGAACTAATTTTATAAACTACGAAGGTAAAGAAAGAGTACGTACTGAAGAATTGATAAATAATATAGAGACTCAATTAGGAGAAGGATTAAAACATATTGAATGTACAGGATCAGGAGATCCATTCTTTTCTAGAACGTTTAGAAAGTGGATGATGAGGTTTGACCCATCTCTTTACCCTAAATTACATTCTATACATTTACATACTAATGCTACATTGTGGAATAAGTCAAATTGGGAAAGAATGCCTAATATACATTCACTAGTAAAGAGCTGTGAAATATCAGTTGATGCTTGTACTAAAGATACATATGAGAATAAAACTAGATTAGGAGGCAAATGGGACCCTCTTTTAGAAAATTTAAAGTATATTGCTAATATACCCTCTCTTAATACTGTAACTCTGTCTTTTGTAGTACAAGATACAAACTATACAGAGATGGAAGGTTTTTATAACCTAGCAGCTTCTATATTTAGTGGCAAAGGAAAAAATTGGAGTGTATTCTACAATAGAGTAGTAAACTGGGGAACAATGACTGATGAGCAATTTACAATATGTGATGTAGGTAATCCAGACCACCCTAATTATAATGACTTATTGACGATGTACAAAACACTACCTATGGTTAATAATATAAGACATAATTTAACAGTAGTATGAGTTTAAAATGCGTAAATTTAGAAAGCAGCCTTAGAATTGCTACCGATGGTACATTTCATCCTTGCTGTGTTGCTAAAGAATCACAGTTTAGAGATGAGAGTGGGAAACGTATGAATATACAGACTCATACATTTGAAGAAGCTTTCATGTCTCCTACATTGCAGGGACTGAGAAAAGCATTTGAGGAAGGTATAAAGCATCCTATATGTGAAATTTGCTGGAAAGAAGAAGAAATTGGTGAAGATAGTAAACGTATTAGGGATAATGAAAAGGTTGACGGTCAAAATGAAGTTAACAAGCCTTACTTACTTGAAATTAACTTAGGTAACATATGTAACTTAGCATGCAGGATGTGTAACTTAGGAGCAAGCATTAACTGGAAAGCAGACCATAACTTAGCAACTAAAATTGAATTTCCACACTTAGATCCATTTAGTAAAGAAGATCTAAATTATGAAGCAAATAAATACTCAGCTCCATTCCGAGATGAAAGCGCAATATGGAAAGAAATTAGAGATAATTTAAAGTACGTTAAGTTTTTTGACTTATACGGAGGAGAACCAATGTTAATGAAAAAACAATGGGATATACTTAAAAAATCTATTGAAGACGGTCATGCACAATTTCAATATGTACACTTTAATACTAACGGTACCTTATTCAAGCAGGAGTACGTAGATATATTAAAACATTTTCTACATGCAGACATATCATTTAGTATAGATGGAACGGATAAAGGTTTTGACTACGTAAGATACCCCGCTAAATGGCCAAAAACAGAAGCTACAATGGAGAAGTGGTTAGATGCCGCAAAAGAATATAATACCTTTGAATTTAGCATATGTTTTACTCATCAAATTTTTAATATATTAGATTTTAAGAATATTTCGCACTGGTCTGAAGATCATAACATACGAATTTACAAGAACCCACTATTCTACCCTAAATACTTTGATAGCTCTATAATACCAGAAGAAGCTAAAGTTAAAATTGAAAAGATTATTGATAATATGGAAATGAGTGATAAAACAAGAAAAGAATACAGCACTCTTATTAATCATATGAAAAGCCATAAACATAATCCAAAAGAATTTAAAAACTTCTTTAAAATTAATGTTGAATTAGATATAAGACGTAATCAGAGTTTTGAAAAGACATACCCCGAGTTACACAGCATACTCTTTGCTAGTTATAATGAATCAGTACTTATTTAAATTAAAAAAATGGAAAAACAATCAATAATAGTCTTAGAAGAACATATTACAGCAATTAATACAATTGCCGATAGAAAGAGTGCATTTATAAAAGAGTTAGGTGAAATAGAACACCAAAGATTGATTCTCAAAAAAAGAAAAATAAAAGCAATCGAATTCTCTGATCAAACAGAAATTCAAGCACAGCAATTAGGAGCACATCTTGAAGACGTATACGGTAAAGGTAAGATTGATTTAGATACTAGAACTTTTTTACCTTTAACTTAGTTTTTACACCTTTAAGACTCTATTTATTAACGGTACATAATACTGCGAACGTAAATACGGTTTAGGTATAATGACGATATTTATAAGAGTACTCAATAATATAACTTTACAAACATGGCAGAAACATTAATTTCCCCAGGCGTACTTGCAAGAGAAAACGACATTTCTTTTATCGCACCATCCGCTATTGAAGCAGGGGCAGCAATAATCGGACCAGCAGTAAAAGGTCCCGTAGAAATACCTACAAAGGTTACTTCTTACGGACAATACCAGAACATCTTCGGTACTACCTTTACTTCAGGATCTACAAAACAAGAATTTTTAACTTCAATTGCTGTAAAGTCCTACTTTAACCAAGGTGGGAATTCAGTAATCGTAACTAGAGTAGTAAATGGATCATTTACAGCAGCTGATTCTACACCAATTACAGCAGGAGTTGGAGCAGCACCATTTGTACTAAATACTTTAGGAAAAGGTACAATTTATAATTCTTCTGGATCAGCTAACTCAGACGGTTCATTGGTAAATGGATCTCCTGACAATATTAGATTCGAAGTAGTAAACGTAGATAATACATCTGGTACTTTCGGTCTTTTAGTAAGACGTGGAGATGACAATTTAAAAAATAAAATAGTTCTTGAAACATGGAATGATTTATCATTAGATCCTAACTCAGAAGGGTACATTGAATCAGTAATTGGTAATCAATATAAATCTAAAGCTAACGACGGTACACAGTACTATGTCAATACGGTCGGAGAATATGTTAATAAGTCCAACTACATTACAGTAAAACAAGACTCAGTACGACAAACATTAGATTACTTAGGTAACGATGGATTAATTAGAGTAGCAGCTTCTACTGGATCTTTACCAACAGCTCAAATAGGAGCATTTGTAAGTGCAACCGGAGTTAACGTTTCAGCTACACAAGTACAGAATAAGTATTTCGGCGATATAGCCGATGCTGGATCTCAAGGTCTAATAGGATCAGATTATGCAAATGCTATCTCAATTCTAGGAAACCAAGATGAGTATGTATTTAATATTGTATCTGCACCAGGTCTTTTATACGAATTCGGAACACACAAAATACAGTTAGATTCAATTATCTCTTTAGCAGAATCAAGAGGTGATAATATCGCAGTAGTAGATTTACAGAACTACGGAGCAAACGTAACAGATGCTACAGGAACAGCTAAGACAGTTAATTCTTCTTACGCAGCAAGTTACTGGCCTTGGTTACAGACTCAATCAGCTACAGGTAAAAACGAATGGATACCAGCATCAGTTGTTATCCCAGGAGTATATGCCTTTACAGATGGAGCAGCAGCACCATGGTTTGCACCAGCAGGTCTTACTAGAGGAGGATTAGGAAATGTAATCCAAGCAGAAAGAAAATTAACAAGAACACAAAGAGACACATTATATAGTGCTAACGTTAACCCAATCGCTACATTCCCAGGAAGTGGTATATCAGTATTCGGTCAAAAGACTCTTCAAAAGAAGAAATCAGCGTTAGACAGAGTTAATGTTAGAAGATTGCTTATTGAACTTAAAAAATTCTTAGGAGATACAGCTAAAACTTTAGTATTCGAACAGAATACAATAGCAACTAGAAATAGTTTCTTAGCTACAGTAACACCCTTCTTAGAATCAGTTGTTCAGAGACAAGGATTGTATGCATTTAGAGTTGTAATGGATGACAGTAATAATACGTCAGACACTATCGACAGAAATCAATTAATTGGACAAGTATTTATTCAACCAGCTAAAACAGTTGAATTCGTAGTACTAGACTTTACAATTGAACCAACAGGAGCAACTTTCTCAGCATAATTTAAAAGTCGAATATTTATAATAAACAAACAATAAAATGGCAGTACTAGATCCTAACGAAATAATGTTTAAAGCCTTCGAACCGAAGGTACAAAACAGATTTATCATGTATATTGATGCAATTCCATCATTCATGATTAAAAATGTAACAGCTCCTTCTTTTACCGATGAAGAGGTAAAATTAGACCACATGAACTCTTATAGAAAGATAAGAGGGAAAAGAAGCTGGGAAAATATGGACTTGACTCTATATGATCCAATAACACCTTCTGGAGCACAAGCAGTAATGGACTGGGCTCGTTTATCTTACGAATCTGTAACAGGAAGAGCAGGATACTCAGATTTCTACAAAAAAGATTTAACACTTAACATACTAGGCCCTGTAGGGGATGTAGTTAGCGAGTGGGTAATCAAAGGAGCTTTCATAGTTAATATGGCACAAGGTTCTTTCGATTGGGCAACATCTGATGTAGCTGAATTATCAATTACAGTTGCAATGGATTACTGTGTATTGAATTACTAAAATTAAGTTTACTACCATTATATATAAAGAAGCTCTACTAACGTAGGGCTTTTTTTTTGGTTTATAGTTGGTTCTAAAGTTTTTTTTTCTTATATTTATATTTATAACAGTTATAACTAAATAAATTTATGTCACAAACAAACAAATTTCCAAGTGAAATTGTAGAGTTACCATCAAAAGGTTTACTTTATCCTCAAGACTCACCTTTAGCATCCGGAAAGCTAGAGATGAAGTATATGACTGCAAAAGAAGAGGATATTCTTACTAATCAGAACTTTATAGAAAGAGGAGTCGTAATTGATAAATTACTTCAAGCTCTTATTGTAGATAAGAAAGTAGAATACAATACATTATTGATAGGGGATAAAAATGCTCTATTAATTGCAGCACGTATTTTAGGTTACGGTAAAGAGTACGAATTTTCATACGGTAACGGTAAAGAACTTATTGACTTATCACTGCTTAATAATAAGACAGTAGATGAAACTCAGTTCAAAGACGGTAAGAATGAATTCGAATGGACAGCACCAGCTACCGGTACATCAATTAAGTTTAAACTCTTAACTCACGGTGATGAACAAAAAGTTCAAACTGAAGTTAGAGGTCTACAGAAAATCAACAAAGAATCATCAGCTGAATTATCAACTCGTTTAAAGTATATGATATTAGCTGTAGATGGAAGCGAAGAAACTAAAGAAATTAGAGAATTCGTTGATAATCGATTTTTAGCTAGAGATTCAAGAGAGTTTAGAAAACATATAGAAAAGATATCACCAGACGTTGATATGACTTTCTACCCAAAAGACGTAGAGGAGGGCGTGTCGATACCAATCGGCGTTACATTTCTTTGGCCTGACGCAAACATATAGGGTAAACTTCTATAATCAAGTACATGAGATAGTATTTCATGGAAAAGGAGGATATGATTGGGATACTGTTTTCAATATGCCTATATGGCTACGTAAGTTTACATTCCAGAAAATACAAGAGTATTATGAGAAGGAAGCTGAGGCTTCTAACTCTAAAGGAACCAACTCACAATCAATGCCAACAGGACCAAATATTAAAGCACCATCTTATAGTACAAAGGCTTCTAATTAATAGAGGCCTTTACTATTTATAATAAAGCAACCCGCTAAATGGCATCCGAAGAAGAGAAAAACCAAAAGGAGATAAATAAGGCAAAACAGCAAGGCAATGTCTATAGTGATAAAGCTGTGCAAATTGCTGCCTTACTTACTAATGAAAGTAGAACCCTTAATGAAGCATTAAGAGATACTCTTGGTATACGTACTCGTCAAAACGATTTCGATAAAGCCTTACTGAAAGTAGCCAAACAAATCACAGCTTCATCTGAAGCAAATTCCTTAGCTTTAGGACGTTCAGGAGATATAAGTAAAGCAATATATAAAGACGAGTTACTTGTACTTGATGCTAAACGTGAACTTGCAATAGCATCTGCAGATGTTGGTACAATACAACAGGGAATAGCAGAAAAACTTGTAAAAGCTAACAATCATGCATTAGAGACTTCTAAGAAAATAGAAGATAGTTTATTAGCTCAAAAAGACCTTTCCGGAGAAGCACTAGAAAAGAGTAAAGAAGCTATCGCTCAGGATAAAGTTAAACTTGCTAATATCGAAAATGAAGTAGCAAAGAAAAGTCAGCTTCTCGATACAGATGGAGAAAGGTACGCAATAGCTATCCAGCTTGTAGATCAATCACAAAAGAATTTAGCATCTAAAGATAAAGAATTAGATCTTCAAAAATCCATAAACGTTAGTATGGGTTCTACAGGAGCATTAATAAAAAGTGCAAAAGGGATGATGGACCAGTTAGGTATGTCCTCTCTTGGTAATTTCCTTAATGTAGATAAAGCAAACGAAGAACTAAAAGAACAGGTTGACTTAATAGAAAGAGCAGAAGCAGCAGGAGAACCTATGCCCGAAAGGTATAAGGGTATGAACAAAAGCCAGGCTTTACTAAATGCTAAACAATCAGCATATAACAATTTAATACAGGGAGCCGTAAAAGGAGCATTCTCTTTAGAAGCAGTATTAGGTTTTGTATTCAAAAGTATATTAGCTGGGTCAGATCAGATGGCAAGGTTGCAGAGGTCAACAGGTATGACCTATAAAGCAGCTTACCAGTACCAAAATGAATTAAAATCAGCAGCTATAGCTTCGGGTAATAACTTTATTACCACAGAGAAGTTATTAAAAGCACACAGCATGATAACCAAAGAGATTGGGATGTCTGCTGCTATACTTAAGGGTGAATCTTTAATAAGTGCTACAAACCTTTCTGAGAAGGTAGGATTAGCAGCAAATGAAGCTGCACGACTAGTGACAATGGCTGAATTAACTGGTCAAAGCTCAGAAGGAATGCTTGACAATATGGGGAAACAACAAACCTCATTGAATAAGCAGAATAAAACTATGTTCTCTTTAAGGGATATGATGGAAGCAGTTGCTTCTGCCTCTATGGCGACTGTTTTGACATTAGGTAAATCTTCTAAAGCATTATTAAGCGCAGCAAATGCGGCAAAACAATTAGGTACTGATATAGCAGGAGTAGAGAAGATAGCAGATTCTTTATTAGACTTTGAATCTTCTATTGAAAACGAATTGCAAGCTCAGTTACTAACAGGTAAAAATTTAAACCTAACTAAGGCAAGAGAATTAGCTTTAGCTGGAGATTTAGAAGGAGTAGCAAAAGAAGTAGGTAAACAAGAGGCAATTAAAACTGCATTTGCCACTAAAAACGTAATTGCACAAAAAGCTGCAGCTAAAGCACTCGGACTATCTAGAGAAGAGTTAGCTAAAATGACATATCAGCAAGAACTATTAGAATTAGGAGCTAGTAGGTTTAAAGATAGATACGGAGAAGTTGCATACAACAGCTTAAAAGCACAATCAGCACAGGATAAGTTTAATGACTTAATAACTAAAGCAACAGGTATACTTGGTGACCTATTAGGAATTTTTTCTCCTATAATAGATGCAATAGCATGGATAGCTAGTAACCCATTCGCTGGACCTATATTAGCAGCTGTAATAGCAGCCAAAGCACTGAACATGAATTTCATGGGAAGTATTAAGTCTATGGGATCAATGGTGGGCTCTGCTAAAAAATTAGGAGCTTCATTAGTATCTGCATTTAAAGCACCAGGATCAACTTTAAAGAGTCTTGGAGATAAAATGAAAACCTCTTTTGGAGAAGGTAAAGATGGACTAGCAAGCAAAGCATCCGATAAGACGAAAGCTCTCCAGTCAAAAACTAAAGGTGCTAAAGGACAAGGACCAAAAGGATTCTTAAAATCACTTGGTGACGGTTTAGCCTCTATTGGTAAACAATTTGGGGACGTAGTTAAAGGAGCATTAGCATTAGGAATAGCAGGAATATCAATAGGAGGATCTTTTGCCTTGGCATTAAAAATGGTAGAAAAAGTTGACCCTAAAACTATGTTAGCTTTCGCTACCTCAATAGGTATATTCGGAGGTTCCTTAGCATTAGTAGGTAAACAAGCAAATAATGCTATAAAAGGAGCAGTTGCTATGGGTATTATGGGAGTAGCACTTATACCGGCAGCATACGCATTTAGTTTATTAGAGAAGACAGATCCAAAAGCAATAGCCACATTAGCAGGTACTTTACTCGTACTTGGAACTGGAGCAGCCATTTTAGGAGCACTCTCAGCTAATATTATAGCAGGAGCAGGAGCAATAGGCATACTAGGTCTAGCTATGGTACCAGCAGCATACGCATTTAGTTTATTAGAAAACGTAGATACAGGTAAACTAATAGCATTCTCTATAGCATTACCCCTATTAGGATTAGCAGCAGCAGGATTAGGGATGTTATCACCATTTATAATAGCAGGTGCAGCAGCCTTAGCAGTTCTAGGAGCTGCAATGATACCTGCAGCTATGGCATTTAATATAATGGCTAAGGCTGATCTAGAAAAAATAGCAGCAGGCTTAACAGGAATAGCATCAGTAGGTCCACAACTTGCATTAGCCGGTATTGGGATGGTTGCATTAGGGGGTGGAGCAGCAGTATTAGGTTTAGCATCACCTATGTTATTAATCGCAGCAACGGCCTTAGGAGCAATAGGGTTAGCAGCACAATTAGCTTCTACTTCTAACTTACAAGATATAGCAGCTAACTTAGTACAGTTAGGAACAGCTGGCCCTGGTTTAATAGCAGCAGGAGTCGGCTTATTTGCAGTAGCAGGCGGAATCACAGCATTTGCCTTAGCAATGTCTATAGCTTCAGCAATAGGAGGCATATCCTCTCTATTTGGAGGTGGTATGATGTCAGATATATCTCAATTAGCAGCAATGGCAGAACCATTAGCTACAGTTGGAACAGCATTAGGAGCAATAGCATTAGGAGTATTAGGTTTATCTACGGCATTATCTAGTTTAGATATAAGTAAGATAAGTGCATTAAATGGCTTAATGCTTACAACAGCAATAGCAGCACCAATGGTCGCCGCAGCAGGTGCCATTACAGGTGTAGTAGAGAGTATAACAGGAACAGGAGAAGAATCGAAGAGCGACAGTGATTCAAAGTTAGTCGCAAAGATAGACGAACTTATCTCAGCAGTAAAACAAGGAGGAGACGTATATTTAGATGGTGGTAAAGTAGGAACTTCATTATTATTATCAACATATAAATCTGCTTAATATTTATAATCAAACAATTAAATTAATAAACATGGGAATCAAATCAAACCAATTAGCTTCACCTCTAGGATTAAAAGGTGAAACACCAACAAACAGACCAGGAGCTTCAGCAGCAAACGATATTCGTTATAATCTGGAAAAAGGAACTGAAATTAACAACTCACCACTAAATGTGAAGTCTGACAATTTACAGGGTTCAAAATACAATCAAGCAAAGCCTTACACTAACCCAGAAGGATAAGGAGTTAACTTATGGCATTAGTCGAATTAAAGACAGATTTAAAGTCTCTTAAGAACAGTACCTTTGGAGCAAAGGATCTTTTAGTTGGGAAGGATATTAACGATCCACCTAATTCGAAGGGTCTTATGATGCAAGTTACTCGCAGAGTAGATGACTTAGTTCGACATACAAAGCTTTTAGGAAGAAAAGAAGGTCTTAAATTTCTCGGTAATCAAGCCTTACTAGCCCAGACTAACCTAAAGCAGAAAATAAAGCAAGGTAAGAAGGACGGTAACCTGGGCGAGGTTATGAAAGATCAAGCAATCCTTACCGGTATTAATACAGTAGCAGGAACCGCTTCAATTTTAGCTCAAATACCAGTTAATGGAACCGGTACTCACCTCATAAGAGGATTTGGAGGAAATAGCTACTTAAAACCTTCAGGAGATCCATCAGGAATTAATGGACTTGTAGCAGGAATGTCAAGCTTAGCTGGTGGAACCGGTAATACGGTAAATGCCGCTGTAAATTCTTTAAACGGTGAACTATCAATACCGGATACTGGAGCTTGGTCAGGAATACAAGATTATAATACTAAAAATTCTGGAGAAGACCGTGTTAAAAGTATTTTAAAAACTAAACACGAAGAAAATCCATCTCCTTTGGGAGATGCTATTACGGAAGTAAATAATCCAAGCGGACAGTGGAATTATCTTGGTGAAGACGATATTGATAATGAAAAAACTAAAGTTCGCTCTACAGTAGTACTAGAAGGAGGTAAAATAACTTTAGATAAAGACAAAATATATAGTAAACATTACTTTGACGGTAGAACTAGAGTAAGCGGAGGAATTCCTTCGAAAGGGGCAAAAGGTGGTAATACAGTTGTAAATAAATTCCCAGAAGATGAAATGGGACAACTTAATCTTGAAGAAGCTAAGATAAACAATAACGTAGATCAGCAAACAGAAGAAAAAAGGGTACTCCGAACAAGCGCAAAACTAAAAGCTAATTACGAAACATACGAAATTGATGGCAAAGCTATAGGAACTACAAGCAACCCAATCACTTTATCTAATCCAGGTAAAACAAGATTAGGAGCTGACGGTAAAATCTCAGATACAGAAGATAGACCAGACGTTATACAAAGTCAAGCAGTACTTACAGAAGCATTAGGCGTAGACAAGCAAGATTTAATACCTTTTGAATTTAATACCTTTACCCCTGGCAATGTCGGAGGAAAGTTCTTATATTTTAGAGCATTGTTAGATGGATTTTCGGATAATTACGCTGGAGATTGGACTGGTACTAAGTATGTAGGTAGAGGAGAAGAGTTATATACGTATAATGGGTTTAAAAGAGACATATCATTTGATTTCAAAGCAGCAGCTTTTTCAAAAGCAGATATGGTACCTTTATATGATAAATTAAATGCTTTAGTAGGAGCAACAGCACCGACTTATGGCAATGGATTATTTATGCAAGGAACATTTACTAAAATTACAGTAGGAGACTACCTTAAGAAAGTACCCGGTATCATTAGATCAGTTGGATTAACTTGGGATAAAGGTACACCTTGGGAGATAGAAGGAGATTTAAGAGTACCTCATATGTTAAGCGTAAGCATAGCATTTACACCGATACATAACTTTGTTCCTCAGGAAGGAAGTAAATATATAGGATAATATGGCAAATAGATATAATAGGTTAGAGCAATTACATACTTCAAGCGGTAGACGATACCGTATCAACGCCGTATATCCAGAAATCACTGAATCAGCAGAAGATACTTATATTATTACAACAGGAGGAGACAGGTATGATAGCTTAGCTCAAAAGTTTTATAACGACCAGTCATTATGGTGGGTAATTGCTATGGCAAATAACTCAAAAAAGGATGGATTAATTGTAAAACCAGGAATACAACTACGCATACCGGCAGATGGACCAGGAGCTAAAGATGCATTTGACCTTTTAAATGAAACTAGATAATGGCAAAACAAGTTTTTGGATCTGGCCTTGACTCTAGAGTAGCAAAACAAATTGGGGTTAGAGAAGCAGTATTCGCAAAAAAAAATAGTAGAACAACCACCGATATAGCATTCCTTAATGGGAGCACTGCTTGGGTGAGGTTAAGTTCTTCTGTTAATACTTTAGATAGTTATACACCATCCCCACAAGAACAAGGAACAGCAAGTCAAGCATCCTGTAATGAAGGAGAAAAGAATCTTGCAAACAGTCTAATATTATTTGGAGGAACATTAACACCAGAGCATAAGTTGAGAGCAGGTTTTGGAAACGAATCGTCTACTAGTACTTCAAAATCAGCTTACCATAAGTCTAAATCAACAGGTTTTAGACCTATGCCCGGTATAACTTCTATTTCAGTAGCATCCAAAGGAGAATTCGGATCTTTAAAAGAGTCTAATATTAAACTTAAAGTATGGTCCAGAGAAGATCTAGACGATATGGATAGAGTATATTTCAGAGTAGGTTATTCAGCTCTATTAGAATTTGGCCATTCTGTGTACCTTAGTAATCAAGGAGAGATTCAAACAATATCTAAGAAAGTAGGAGTAGACAGTTTCTTTTCTTCTAATTCTTCCGAACAAGTAGTTACGGAAATAGATAATATGAAAAAGAAATACGATTTCAATTATGAAGCATTATTTGGATTCGTTACTAATTTTTCTTGGACTTTAAATAGTGATGGTAGTTACGATTGTTCTATTAAATTAGTTTCAAAAGGAGTTATTATAGAAGCATCAAAAGAAACTACTACTGTATCTCAAGAGGTAAAAGAAAAACAAGATGAACAAAAAGCAGAAGCAGATACACAGAAATTAAAATCTCTTCTACATTATATATTATACCAGGTTGAAGGCTGGACTATACTAGGACCTGTTAGTAATTTAGGAGAAGTTTTTACCCTATCTGAAAATGAACAGCTAAAAGGTAAAGTTAATAGGTTAAATGAACCATTCGCTGGATCTTCAGTATCAGTAGGGACAGGTAACTATATGTTTACTAGAGCATTTTATAATGACCGTATCTCGATTAAGTACGTTAGGTTAAACTTTTTATTAAAAATGCTTAATGCATTTGTTATGGTTAAAGACAAAACCGGTCAAACAATTTGTGGATTTGAAGAAGACAGTGTAGAACCTTATACAACATACCCCGGTCACTTTACATGTGATCCATTAGCTGTGTTGATACCTAAAACTAGTACTACTCACGGGTATGCTAAATTTGAAAAAGACGGTGTACACGATGGAATATGCTCAAGCTCAGCAGGAGGAACAGACCATATTGCTAATATTTCTATTAGTACCCATGTACTTAAGGACTTATTAGACCAAATGCTTGATTCACCTCCAGAACCAGGAACAGGTATATTTGAATTTATGGAAAAAGTACTTTCCACAATTAACTTTGCTTTAGGAGGTATTAATAACCTTTCTATTTTTTACGATGATGTAACTCAATTACATAAGATTATAGATAAAACAGCACCAGGGTTAGTAAAAGGGGGAAAAACAGCTCCAAAAATCAATATATCAGGATTAGGAGCAACCGTACTTGACGTTTCAGTTAATAGTGAAATAACAAGTGAAATGTCTAGCATGGTAGCAATTGCAGCACAAGCCGGAACAGGGAAGTATAAAGCTAACTTACAAAACATACTTGCCTGGAATAGAGGATGTATAGATAGACACCATACTTTTAAAGCAACCGGTGATACAGGTAATAGTTCAACAGATACAGAGACACAAGAAAGAGAAGTACCATTTGGAGAAAGATTTAAGGAGGCCTGGGAAAAGATAAACAGTACGACTGGTGATATTAACCCGGAAATATGGAGTACTCTAAAATCAGAAGCTCAAGATGTAATTTTAGCCGGTTTAAGAAAAAATAAATTTTCATCTAGTATCCCCAATACTATACCAATGCCTATTTCACTTAATATTAAATTATTAGGTATAGGAGGCTGGAAAGTAGGTCAGTGTTTTAAATTAGATTCTAGTATTATACCGTCACAGTATAAGGAATGGGGGTTTTTGATAGTAAAAGCAGATCAGGAGATTGGCACAGATAATAAATGGGTAACTACGATTGCAGGAAAAATGTTTAAACTATAAGTAATGTACATACCAAAACACAAACTTAAAGTAGGGGGAAAAGTACCCGGTAAATTGATCGACATGGTTACAGGTCGTCAGTTCCTAGGCAAGTATGTTCAGGGCCCAGACAAGAAGTATTACAAAGGAACCGAGATTACAAGCAAATCAGTAGAATTAACACTACAGAAGGATAAGTCTGCAGAAGAAAAAGCACTCGGAATTAGTACAGTACATGTAACTCCTTCAGCAGCAGATTATACGAAAGGGATATTTGTAAGGTACTTTGTAAAAGATTCAAGACTAAATAGAGTAGTTGAGGTAGATAAGCCTAAATACGTAGAACAAAGAAAAGCAGGTAAACTATACCGTAGAACATTAAAAGTAGCATGGTATATCACAGGAGACCCTGAAGATCAAACAATTAAAGGATATGTATATCCAGGATTAAAGAAAAAGAATCAAGACGTAATAAATAAAGCAGAAATAATCCTATCAGGAATTGGTAAGCAAGTACTTACTGATACATCTCAATTTGTAAAAAAGTAGGAAAGAGTAGTTTATTCAGTTTTTAATTCTTATATTGTACTAAAGGTTATAATAAGTGTTTTATATAATAGAAGAAGAAACTAAACTTGAACGTTTAGAACGGTTGATGAAGATAGGAGTATATGTAGATATAATCTCCTCTAATGACTTATACCACCCTAAACTAGCTACTACAGTAGCAGTCTACATAAGAACTTTAAGTAGTAAGCACGGATTTATAATTCCTATTAATCACGATGAGGGTATTAGTGTAGCTAAAGACCGTATCTACAAGGTTTTAAAATCTGCCGATAAACTATATACATTAGATAAGAAGAAGTTGTTATACCACTTTAATTTACAGGCAGCAATAGATCTTTCACTGCTTTACTCTATGACTAAATTTAATAAATTAGAGTATACTAGAGAAAATAATACACTAAACTATTTTTATAATAAATTTAGCGACTTCCCTAATATAAATCAACTCATACCTATATCAAAATTACATGAGTCCTGTGAAAAAGTATTTAATCAAGTTAAGCATGTTATCGATACTGAAATACCTTCTGGTTTTGAGTTTTATAACAATACAGCAACTAATGTATTCTACCTATTAGAACAAAGCGGAATCGGAGTACACTACCAAGACTTTAAAGATAACTTCAAACCCCGTAATCCACTATATAATATAAAAGACGATGTAGCCCTTACATCCTATAATCTATATAACTCTACTTCTAGACCTACAAATGCATTTAATAGTGTAAATTTTGCAGCAATACCAAAAGCAGATGAATATAGAAAGTGTTTTAAACCGCAGAACGATAAATTTATAGAGTTCGACTTCGACGGATATCATTTAAGACTCCTCTCAGAACAGATAGATTATGAGTTAACCGCTGAATCAGCACATAAACAGTTAGCAAAGCATTACTTCGGTACAGAGGATATTTCTGATGAACAGTACTTAGAAGCAAAACAGATTAACTTTCAAGCGATATATGGAAAAATTCCACCTGAACATAAAGGGTTAGATATCTTTAAACGTATACAGGAGTATATTGATAACATGTGGGCAACATACGAAAAAGACGGAGTAGTATATAACCCAGTATCAAATAAACCTTTTACAAAGGAACTAAAAGAAATGCATCCTGCTAAGTTAATGAACTATATGATGCAAAGTTTGGAGACCTCAAGAAATATTCTTATATTAAAAGAAGTATTCAGATACTTACAGAATAAAAAGACTAAAGCAGTTCTCTATACTTACGACTCTATACTATTTGACTTCAGTGAAGAAGACGGAGAAGAGTTTATGGAAGAGATAAAAGAAATACTTCAGACCGGGGAAAAGTACCCGATTAAATTTAAATTTTCAAAAGACCTATGTTTATAGAAATAACAAATATTTATACGAAATGGTAAGTGCTCTAAAATCACAATTTGATTACGACATCGAACCGCTATATATAAATGACGATATGAGTAACAAATTATTCTGTACCTTTGCTACGGGAGATACTTTAGAAGGAGTACTTACAGAAATCCAAGAACGTTACAAGATCATATATAACAAAATCTTTGTCTTATATTCAAAAAGTCAGGATGAGTATATATGTACCTATAATGTGGATTTCGGTAATGTAGGCGCATTCTTAGATAATACTATATTAGTACATCGTAAGAAGGAATCAAATACACTTTATACTATTAACGCTTTAAATACGTTAATAAAGGAATTAAACGGTGGAGTATTAGATACTTCATACCGTATAAACTGGACAGACTACAAGAATTGTGTGCTGTTAACTAAAGGTCCTGAATTAAAAAGAGTAAATACTAAACTTTTTAGGATAATAGAGTTGGATAATTGAGATTAAGTTCTTATATTGTTTATAATATCAAATGTTTTAATTAATAAAAATAAGTTATATGGATTTAAATGCAATCAAGGCTAAGCTAGATGCCTTAAACTCTAACGGTCAAGAGAGAGAGAAAATTGACTACTCTAAGATTTTTTGGAAACCCCAACTAGGTAAGCAAACGATTAGAATCGTACCATCTGCTTTTGATCCTGCATTTCCTTTTAAAGAGTTAAAGTTTCACTATGGTGTAGGAAAATACCCTATGGTAGCTTTATCTAACTTTGGAAAGCAAGACCCTATTGAGGAATTCGTAAAAGAGCTTAGAAAAACAAGCGATAAAGACAATTGGTCTCTATCAGGAAAACTTAACCCTAAAACTCGTGTATTCGCTCCAGTAGTAGTAAGAGGAGAAGAAGAAAAAGGAGTTAGATTATGGGGATTCGGTGTTACTATCTATAAAGCATTACTTGCTTTAGCAGAAGACGAAGATATCGGAGATTTTACAGACGTACTACAAGGATGGGATATGGTAGTAGAAATGGCTCAAGGTAACCCTTACCCTGAAACATCAGTTCGAATTAAACCTAAACAAACAGAATTATCATCTGATAATACTCAAGTTGACTTATGGTTAAAAGAACAACCTAATCCAATCGAAGTTCATAATCAGTACGATTACGAATTTATTAAGAAACAACTTCAAAATTACCTTAACCCAGGCTCAGGAGACGCAGAAGCACCAGCTACTAGTACTCCAGCAGCAACACCAGCAGCAGAACCTTTCACATTAGAAACGGCAGCAGCAGGTAATAAGGATACAGTTAGCAAGTTCGACGACTTGTTCAACGAGTAAATAATTAGGCCGCTTCGGCGGCCTTTTTTTATGTTCTAAATACCCTCATACAGTTTGTACTCCGAATAAAAATCACTATATTATAGTATATAAAATTAGATATGGCAAAAAAACAAGAAACACTAGACAAAGCTAAAAAAGCTGTTAAGAGTAACTTTAATTTAGGTAACTTTAAAAAGAAAAAAGGCTTCGCTAACGCATCAGTAAAATTTAAAGAACAAGGATGGATTCCTCTTTCTAAAGCATTTCAAGAAATAACATCTTTACCTGGTATTCCAACCGGGCATATTACCTTATTAAGAGGTCATAGTGATACAGGTAAAACTACTGCATTACTAGAAGCAGCAGTAAACGCACAAAAGCAAGGTGTACTACCTGTATTTATTATTTCAGAGATGAAATGGTCTTGGGAACATGCAAAAGAAATGGGCCTGGAGTTCGAAGAAGTAAAAGATGCGAACGGAGTAGTAACTGATTATGAAGGTTTCTTTTTGTACGCAGATAGAGGCACATTAAATACTATAGAAGAAGTAGCAGTTCACATGGCTGACTTAATAGATGAACAATCTAAAGGTAATTTACCTTATGATATGTGTTTCTTTTGGGATTCAATCGGCTCTATTCCTTGTGACTTATCAGTAAGATCTAATAAGAACAATAACGAATGGAATGCAGGAGCTATGTCTACTCAATTCGGTAATAATCTTAATCAAAAGATTCTGTTATCAAGAAAAGAGAATGCACCGTATACTAATACTTTGGTAGCTATTAATAAAGTATGGACAATGAAACCTGAGCATCCTATGGGTCAACCTAAGTTGCAGAATAAAGGAGGAATGTCTATGTGGTATGATGCTACATTAGTAGTTACGTTTGGTAATATTACAAACCCTGGTACTTCTAAAATTAAAGCTGTTAAAAACGGTCTTCAAGTAGAATTTGCTAAAAGAACTAACATTCAGATAGAAAAAAATCATATAGGAGGAGTCCAGTCAAGAGGTAGAGTAGTAATGACTTCACACGGTTTTATAGAAGATGATAAGAAAGCAATTGATAAATACAGAGATGCCCATAAAGACTATTGGTTAAAACTTGTAGGATCTATAGATTTTGATCTAACTGAAGAAGGAGATCTAGAAGAAGAACGTATTACACCTAATATTCTAGATTAAATGGAATTTAGGCCTGTATTTAAAGACAAAGATGCTATGCCGGTATGGGAAATTACCGGTGTAGTTATACCTGAAATATTTGAAGAAGTATTATGTACAGAGAGTGATTGGGAATCGGCTAATAAAGTTTATAAAACACATGGAAATCACAACGACGGAAAGTTTATATACTCAGGTAATGCACTCCAAGAAGTAGATTATACCAAGATAATGAATCCTGTAGTTGACTTTTTAAAAATACAGGAAGATTATGATTTTAGATCCTCCTGGTCCGCTTGGAAATTTATCGACGCTATTGAAGCCCATAGAGATTGCAGAAAAATGGACATATGGAAAATGTTAGCTAATGCTGATCATGGAGCGCATACTGATAATCTATTTATTATGGGAACAGTAATCTTAAATATAGCTGAAAATGCAGAAGGATCAGGTACAAAGTACTATGATAAATTAGGACCAAAAACTAATGGCTTTCTCAGAGAGTTATATGAGTCTCCTGCAAAAAAAGGAACCGGAGTGTTACATATTAATACACATTCAACCTTACACAGAGGTCATAATAATAGCGAACAAGACAGGTATGTTGCATATACTAACTTAATGAGCTCAAGTGGACAGAAGTAGTATAATTAAATGAAGAGAGAAATACAATATATACATGCTGAAATATCAACCCTATGTAACGCAGCATGTCCGTGTTGCCCAAGGTTTTTATTTAGTTCACCAACAGTATCTCCTGGATTAGAGCCTGGTTACATTTCATTCCCTAATTTTAAAAAGTTTTTTCCACCATCTATACTAGGTAGGACTAAATCTATTAATTTCTGTGGTAACCACGGAGATCCTGGAACAAACCCTGACCTATACGAGATACTTGAGTACTGTAGCCAATTTAATGAGTTAAAAGTACAGATGCATACCAACGGAGGAATGAAATCAGCTCAATATTGGGGTAAAATAGGTAAACTAGCTCAAGGACGAAAGAATTGGACGATAATCTTTAGTATTGACGGACTAGCAGATACTAATCATATATACAGGAGAAATGTTAAGTGGGATAAACTAGAGAAGAATATAAAAGCAGTAGGGAAATATGCTTGTCATAATCATGGCTCTACAGGTTTTTTCTTTATATGGGAGTACCTAGTATTTGAACATAATCAACATCAGCTTGAAGAAGCAACAACTCTAGCAAGAGACTTTGGGTTTACATCTATACAACTTAAACGCCCTCTTAATGTAGATGACGGAGTAAATCATACTGCAATAGCAGCACTAAATAGTGATGGGGAAGTAGACTACTGGATTAAACCAACCACGTTAAAGAATTACATGCCTCCTTATATTAAAGATTCAGCTTCCCTAAAATATGAGTCCCCCCTCCGTACACATAAGACTACCTTAATAGAGGCCGTAAATAAAGCATCTGGACCAGCGCTAAAGAAAATAAATTTCTCTGATAAAGTAACAGTAGAAGAAAATATAGAAGTAGCTAATAACTCAAAAATAATACCTCTATGCCAGTCTCAGGAGTATTACGTAGAAGCTTCTGGTCAAGTACATAAGTGTTGCTTTATAGCAACCGGATTTGATTCAGCAAAAAAACTATACCTTAAGGGAGACAGACCTAATGAAGGAGTTAGGCAGTACGTAGAGAAAATGCTGGAACTAGGCAATTTACTGAATTTACATCATACTGACTTAGAGACTATTGTAGAAGATAAAACAGTCCAAAAGCTATACGATAAAGGATGGAAAAAAACAGTAGAAGAAGGAAAATTAATGCAATGCGTAAATTACTGCGGAAGTAATAATACTCTAGCAGCGATCGAATCAATATTTAACGCACCTGAACTTAACAAAACTAAAATCTAGATGCAATACAACGACATACTAAATAATTTAAAAGAAACACCACCTCGAGAATTAAACGATCATATTTTAATTGTAGATGCTATGAATATGTTAATTCGTAGTTTTTCACTTCTAAAAGCTATGAACCCATCAGGCGCCCATGTAGGAGGCCTGGTAGGGTTTATGCGATCTTTAGCATATACTACCCGAATATTTGATCCAACTAGAGTAGTTGTAGTATGGGACGGAAAAGGTGGGTCAGCAAACCGGCAGAATATAGATTCAAACTATAAAGCACAGAGAGCAAATTCAAGAATAACACATTGGGGGCTCTATGATACCAAAGAAGAAGAAACAAAAGCACTAATAGGGCAGTTGATGAGAACTCAAGACTACCTAGATTGCTTACCTCTTCATCAAATGGTACTGGATAAGTTAGAAGCAGATGATATAATTGCGTACATAGCTAAACAAGCTCAAACCTCTAAAGTTAAGAAATGCACAATAATATCCTCGGATAAAGATTTCTTACAGTTAGTAGATAAGACAGTTGAAGTCTATGCACCAGTAAAGAAGAAAACCTTTACAGCAGATAACATCGCAGCAGAACTTCAAGTTATACCTGAAAACTATAATGCAGTAAAAGCACTATTAGGAGATAACTCAGACAATCTTGCTGGAGTAAAAGGATTAGGTATTAAGACTATTTTAAAAGAATTTCCTAAGTTAGTAGATCAACCAGGAACAACTTTAGATTATGTTTATAAAGTTTGCGAAGAAAGAATGGATGAAAAAAAGATCTTCCCTAAAATTATCACTGAATGGGATAAGGTAGAAACTAACTTTCAATTAATGAATCTTCATACGACTGTGTTGGATGAGAAAGAAAAAGTTCATATATTAGATACAATGAAGAGTAAGATACCTACTCTACAAACCGGAGCATTTTTACATATGTTAGAAACCGACGGTATAGAAGGTATAACAAAAAATACTGAAACTTGGTTAGAGAACTTCAGAGGGTTAACAACGGTTATAGGAAATGAAAATAGATAAGATATTATTAGGAGCAATATTATTTTTAGCGGGTCAAACATTAGCATGGTATCAAACAAACGGACAGTTTATTTCTCCATGGGTTAAAAAACATCCTATACTAATGTCTGCTATTGTAGGACTACCAATCGGGTTAGCTTACATTTATGGTACCACCTATATTGTAGAAGCATCAAACGGTTTAGTATGGTCAGCTAGAATAATTGGCTTTGTAACAGGTATACTTTCCTTTACATTTTTAACTTACTGGCATATGGACCAAGGTGTAAATTTAAAAACTGCAGTAATTTTAGGGTTAATAACCCTGGTAGTAATATTACAGGTAGTTTGGAAAGATGAAGAATAGTATGAAAAAAGGAGTAATAGCTGGAAATTTTGACGTAATGCATCCTGGGTATATAGCGATGTTTAAAGAAGCAAAAGAGAATTGTGACTGTCTTATTGTACTATTGCATTCAAATCCTGCAATAGAAAGACCCCATAAGCTCAAACCTATTTTAAGTTTAGAAGATAGAAGAGAAATGTTAATGTCTCTGCGTCAAGTTGATGATGTATTTAGTTATACTTATGAAGAAACTTTATATGATCTATTAAAAATAGGTGAATTTAATGTTAGGTTTTTAGGAGATGATTATATAGATAAGCCATTTACCGGAGACTGTTTAAAGATACCTATTCATTACTTAAACAGAGACCACGGGTGGTCAACAACTAAATTTAAAAAACTAATATCAGAGAGTTATGAAAAAAGCAATAATAGTTAGCGGATACTTTAACCCCTTACATAAAGGACATTTAGATTTATTTAAACAGGCAAAAGAAGCAGGTGATATTCTTATAGTAATCGTAAATAACGATGTACAGAGAGAAATTAAAGGTTCTAAGTTTTTTCAAGACGAAGATGAAAGAACATCAATTATCAGAGCATTATCCTTAGTTGATATGGCTTGGATATCAATTGACGAAGACTCAACACAAAATGCTACATTACGGTTAATGGTTGAAAAGTTCTACGGCTCTATGAAACTTGCTTTTGCAAATGGAGGAGATCAAAATAATAACACCATTCCAGAAAGAGAAATATGTGAGCAATTCGATATAGAATTAATTGACGGATTAGGAAATAAAATACAATCAAGCAGTTGGTTGTTAGAAAAATAAACACTATATTAAGAGTATATAAATTAACAAATAAAAGGTTATAGATGACATTAAAAAGACTACAGGAGTATGGAAAAGGATTCCAATTAAAAGTATTAGGATCTTTACTAACAGACAAGACCTTCCTATTAAACGTTAGAGACGTTTTGCATGATAGTTATTTTGATGCAGATTCACATAAGTGGATTATAAATGAAATCACAGGATATTTTGATACGTACCATACTGTCGTTACTATGGATGTTCTTAAAGTAGAACTACAAAAATTAGATAACGAAGTATTAAAGGTAGCTTTAAAAGAAGAGTTACGTAATTCCTATAATGCATCTAAGGATGATATGGAGTACGTACAAGAAGAGTTTTCTACCTTCTGTAAAAATCAAGAAATGAAACAAGCTATACTAGCTTCAGCAGATCTGTTAAAAGAAGGAGACTTCGATGGCATTAGAACTAATGTAGAACAGGCTATGAAAGCCGGTATGGATAAAAATATTGGACATGAATATAACAAAGATATTGAAACCCGTTACAGAACTGACTACCGTCCTACTGTTCCTACTCCTTGGCCTATCTTCAATGATGGTATACAGGGAGGATTTGGGCCTGGGGACCTTGCTATTGTATTTGGTAATCCAGGAGGTGGCAAAAGCTGGACTATGGTTGCTATTGCTGCTCATGCTGTTAAAATGGGGTATAATGTCAACTATTACACTCTGGAACTTGGAGAAGACTACGTGGGTAAACGCTTTGACTGTTATTTTACAGGGTACTCTATTGATGAAGTTAATGATCATCGTGATGAGGTGCAAAAAGTGGTTGAAGGTTTAAAAGGTAAATTAATTGTTAAAGAGTATGCTCCTAAAGGAGCTACTGTTAGCACTATTAAATCTCACGTTCAGAAGTGTGCTGATATGGACCATAAACCTGATATGATTATTATAGATTATGTAGATTATTTAAGAGGTCCAAGTAGAGGAAAAGGATTCGAAAGAAAAGATGAAATTGACGACGTATTTATTGCTACGAAAGGATTAGCCAAAGAACTTAAAATTCCTATATTAACGCCTTCACAGGTTAATAGAATGGGAGCAAAAGATTCTGTAATAGAAGGAGATAAAGCTGCTGGATCATACGATAAGATGATGGTAGCCGATGTATGTATCTCTTTATCCAGACAAAAAGAAGATAAGGTATTAGGGACTGGAAGAGTTCACGTTATGAAAAATAGGTACGGCCAAGATGGTATGACTTATAATATAAAAATGGATACAAACAATGGGCATATTGAATTTGACGGCATCAGAGACGGTTCAGAAGACGAGTCTAACGGCCCTAGGTTTAATTTAGATAGAGATACGTTAAATAAGTTAGTAGGAGTGTAAAAAAATATAAAAAAAAGCGGACGAAACATGAATATATATTGTATTTATTACTAGTCCCCTTGTACCTCTGCATAGGGGACATTTTTATCTAACATAATCAAAAATATATAAAGATATATGAGTTTATTAAATGAAAGAATAGTTTATAAGCCGTTTGAATACCCACAAGCAGCTGACTACTGGTTAAAACAGCACCAAGCACACTGGTTACATACAGAAGTTCCAATGGCACAGGATGTAACGGATTGGAATTCTAATATGAAAGACCATGAGAAGAACTTAATAGGCGGAATACTTAAAGGATTCGCTCAAACCGAAACAGTAGTAAATGACTACTGGACTAGCTTAGTAACCTCATGGTTTAGAAAACCAGAAGTAATTGCAATGGCAACAACCTTCGGAGCATTTGAAACTATTCATGCTGAAGCCTACTCTCTACTTAATGAGCAATTAGGATTAGATAACTTTGCTGAATTTTTGGAAGATGAAGCTACTATGAATAAGATAGAAGCATTAATGGAAGTTCGTGACTCTCATGATAAACCAGATTGGCATAAAAGAGCCGTCTCTCTCGCTATTTTTTCTGCATTTACAGAAGGTGTTAACTTATTTAGTTCTTTTGCAGTGTTACTTTCATTTAAAATGAGAAACAAACTAAAAGGCATTGGACAAATAGTAGAATGGTCTGTAAGAGATGAATCACTACATTCAGAAGCCGGATGTTGGTTATTTAGAACATTAATGAAAGAACATCCTGAATTTAAAACTCCTCAGCTAGAAGCAGACATTAGAGAAGCAGCTACCGCAGCTATTACATTAGAGTTTGGATTTATAGAAAAGGTTTTTGAAATGGGAGATTTAGAAAATTTAACTAAAGATGAACTTAAAAACTTTATTAAACATAGAGTTAATACTAAAATGGGAGATTTAGGTCTTAAACCATTAATACCATCTTCAGAGATAGATAAAGGAGCTTTAAAAACTATGAAATGGTTTGACGCAGTAATAGCAGGAAAACAACAAACAGATTTCTTCGCAAACAGAGTAACAAACTACAGTAAAGGTCACTTAGACTGGTCAACAGCATTTTAAAATAAACATATGAGCATAGTAGTAGATACTTCCCTATGGGAAAAAGGGAAAGATTATCCTGAATGGATGAACGAAGTTTCAATTGCAACAATTTCAAAAGGTTATTTATTACCGGATGAAACCCCTAAAAAAGCATATAAAAGAGTTGCTGATACAGTAGCTAAAAGATTAGACCGACCTGATTTAGCAGCAAAGTTTTTCCGCTATATGTGGAAAGGTTGGTTGAACTTGGCTTCTCCGGTGCTTTCAAATACTGGCACAGACAAGGGGCTACCCATCTCTTGTTTCGGTATTGATACGCCGGATTCTATTAGAGGAATCGGTCTTACTAACGCAGAGTTAATGAGACTGACCTCTCTTGGGGGTGGAGTAGGTATTGGACTTTCAAAAGTAAGAGGAAGAGGAGAAAAAATAGGCAAAGAGGGATTAGGTCAATCTGAAGGAATTATTCCATGGGCTAAAATATATGACTCTACTATTATTGCAACTAATCAAGGAGCAGTACGTAGAGGAGCAGCATCAGTAAACCTAGACATAAACCATCCAGATATTAAGGAGTTTATGCAAATTAGACGACCAAAAGGAGACCCTAACAGACAGTGTCTAAACTTACATCAATGTGTTGTAGTGGATGATACCTTTATGGAGAAGTTAGAGCGTAGAGACCCTAGTGCAATGGAATTATGGGTTGAAATACTTAAATCTAGAATGGAGACTGGTGAACCTTATTTAATGTTTAAAGATAATGTTAATAACGCTAATCCACCTGCATATGTCCGTAACAACTTAGAGGTTACAATGACTAATATATGCTCAGAAATTACATTATTTACAGATGAGGAGCATTCTTTTATATGTTGCCTATCATCAGTTAATTTATCAAAGTACCATGAGTGGAAAAACTCAGACTTAATAGAAACCTCAATTTACTTTTTAGATGGTGTCTTAGAAGAGTTTTTGGCTAAGACTTCTGGAAGAGAATCATTAGCTAGAGCAGCACGTTCAGCTAAAAAAGGAAGAGCAATAGGGTTAGGAGTATTAGGATGGCATACATTTTTACAGAACGAAGGAATTCCATTTAATTCTATTGCAGCAACATCATATACTCATCAGATCTTTTCTGATATGAGATCAAAAGCCGAAGCAGCATCTAGAAAATTAGCTGATGAATACGGGGAACCAGTTTGGTGTAGAGGTACTGGAATGAGGAATAGTCACTTACTAGCTATTGCACCAACAGTATCTAACTCAACTATCTCAGGAGGAGTATCAGCAGGAATAGAGCCAGTACCCGCAAACGTATATACTTTTAATTCAGCCAAAGGAACATTCATTAGAAAAAACCCTGCTTTAGTAGATTTTTTAGAGAAGAAAGGTCATAATACTGAAGAAGTTTGGGATACTATTATGAAAGATAGAGGATCAGTAGCAAACTTACCGGATGATATCTTATCAATGAACGATAAAGAGGTGTTTTTAACATTTGCTGAAATTAACCAACTTTCTTTAGTTGAACAAGCAGCAGTAAGGCAGAAGTATATCGATCAAACACAGTCGTTAAATTTAGCTTTTGATCCTACAGATAGTCCAAGGTTTATTAATCTAGTTCACCAACAAGCTTGGAAATTAGGAATTAAGACGTTATATTATCTCCGTACCGATTCGGTTATTAATGGAGATATTGGGAGTAGAACAAGCGAAGACTGTTTAAGCTGTGACGGATAAGAAACAAAGCTATTTATATATATGTCAAAGACAATACGAATAAAGGCTAATACAGCTGGTGGGGATATAGCTACAGTAAACCTGTACCATACCGCTATACTACCAGCTAATTTATTAGCTACAAATGTTACAGTAGGTACCTTAACAGGTTCCGGAGTTTTAGTCACTGTAAATGATGATGTAACCACATTCTTAACACAAGTTACAGATGCTGGTTTATGTAATGCAGAAACTTCTAGTATAACAAGTAATTATTTTGAACCTAATAAGAGATATTTTCAGGTAATAAATTCAGGATCAGTAGGAAACACAGTACAAATTACTTACCCAACAGCAACTGATCCAACAACAAGCTCAGTCTCTCAAACTGTTGATTTTCAAAATTACGCTTCTTTTGTAATTCGAGGAGATTTTTCATACCCGGATTATACTTCCTTTCAAGGGTGGTTTGATGCAGAACATGCAGGAACTTTAATTAGTACAAATAACCCTTTAACAGTAACTAGAGATACATTTACTCAAGGTGATAAATTTTACGCAAGGTTTATAGGATCAACACCACCTGTAGCAACGTTTACAGCTTCAGCATCACCGACAACGATTGATGAAGGAGCCGATATTGCATTTACCCTGACTACTACTGAATTAACAAACGGAACATCTGTACCATATACCATGACCGGTATAACAGCAGAAGACATTTCAGTCGATTTAATAACAGGTAGTTTTGTAATTAATGATAATACAAGCACATTTTCAGTTACTACAACAGAAGACTTATTAACAGAAGGAACAGAAACCTTACTTTTAAGTTTAGATAATACTTCTGGATCAGTATCAGTTCAAGTAATTGATACTAGTACAACTCCTGTACCTACTTATAGTTTATCTGCAACATCCCCCGTAGATGAAGGATCATTAGTAAGATTTACACTAACAACTGCTAATGTGCCCGACAATACTGTAGTGCCTTTTAATATAACCGGTATAACAGCAGACGATCTTGTAGAAAATACAGTAACAGGTAATTTCACAGTACAATCAAATACTGCATTAGTAGAGTTTACAATAGTAGCTGATAAAAAGACAGAAGGTGAAGAAGTGTTTGCATTAAACCTAAATAATGGACTAGCATATCAACACGTTTTCGTTACTGATAGTAGTATATTAATAGGAGACGTAGTAATAAACTCTGGAGACCTGACAGTGTCCTCAACTTCTCTTGCAGCAAGCGGCGTATTAACAGCTACAATGACAATTAATTATACAGTATCAGTAGCACCAATCGTCCTAGGATCACCACGTGCATGGGTAGGAGGAAACGTAAAATGTGCATCAGGAACTAATCACACCTCTAATTATTATGGATTTTCACCACAGGAAAAACAGTTTTCAGCTATAGGTAGTCAATCAATTGGAACATATACGTATACTTCAACAATCAGTTGGACATATAATGGTACTTGTGCTTCACATACATCATCTCCACTTACTGGAGGAGGAGCAATTCAAAATGCATACTGTCAAACTGTTAATCTAGGATCAGGTCCAGCATCATGGAACCATAACGGAACTAATTTTACAAACACCACCCACGCATTAACTTTACTATAAAAAGCTTGTTTTTATGCTAATTAGTTCTTATATTGTAGTATATAAAACATAATAAAGATATATGGCATCAACAAAGCAGAGAATCCAACAGTTAAAAGAATGGTTAGAGGTAAGAAAGCAATCAGGAGGAAGTTCCCAATCAAATAGAACTACTGCTAAGTTCTCAAAAGCAGACACTTATAATAAACAGAGAAGATAAGATGACTAAAACAGCAATAAAATTTTATGCAGATTGGTGTGGACCATGCAAAGTATACGCAAAAGCATGGGAAGAAGTTTCTACAGAGTTAGAAAATGAAGTTAAGTTTTTAAATGTAGATGTAGATAATGATGATTCTGGGCTAGCCGCTAAATATAAGGTTAGAAGTATACCACATACAGTAATAATAAGTAATGAAAGCGGAGATACACTCGCTACTAAAAGCGGAAGACTATCTTCAACAGAATTAAAAAGTTTAATTTCAAATTAATTAAAATCAGAGTTATATGTTAAGAAAACCAGATTCTATCCCAGTAGGGGATACAGTAATTGTCGATCCAGTTATGGAACCTTTTTTTATTGCTAAATCTCAATCAGGAGGTTATACAGTTTATGAGAGAGTAGTAAAAGGAGAAAATGCTACAGAGTATATTAAGACTATTTGTTATCCCGCAACTTTTAATCATGCACTTAAGACAGTAGCAAGAGAGAGATTAAATAACGGGTCTACTAAGAGCTATACTATTAAAGAATATCTAAATCGTTTTGAAAGTATTCAAAAAGAAATGATGTCAATGACTACATTAGATCAATAAAAACGTCCGCCTATACGTTATTAATACCTGGCAAATAATAATAAATTAAATTAGTTATGGCAAAAAATGTTGTAATATCCTTATCTGGAGGGATGGATTCCTCTACCTTACTACTCAGATGTTTAAAAGAGTATGACAGTGTAACTGCAATATCTTTTGATTACGGTCAAAAGCATAGAGTAGAGCTTGAAAGAGCACAATCGTTAGTTGAGTACTTAAATGATAATGGTAACAGTATCAAATATCAAGTAATTAAACTAGACGGATTAGTTAACTTACTAAATTCAGCTTTAACTGAAGGCGGAGCAGATGTACCGGAAGGTCATTATGAAGAGGATAACATGAAAGCTACAGTAGTACCTAATAGAAACAAAATATTTGCTTCTTTAGTTCAAGCAGTAGCACTATCAGAAGCAATGGCTAATGGCAATAACACAGATATTGCGTTAGGTATTCATGCTGGAGATCATGCAGTATATCCGGACTGTAGACAAGAGTTTAGAGATGCAGATGACAATGCCTTTAGGTTAGGTAATTGGGAAGCAGACAAGGTAGGGTACTTTACTCCCTATTTAGATACAGACAAATTTGGAATATTAAAAGATGGACAGAAATTGGTTAAAGAGCTCGGAATTGGGTTTAATGATGTTTACGAACGTACTAATACATCCTATAAGCCATATCCTAGCGGTAATAGCGACTACAAATCAGCATCATCTGTTGAAAGGATCGAAGCATTTATCTTGTTGGGTGTGGATGACCCTGTACAGTATGAGGATGAAACTGGAGAAGTTGAATACGGTATTGCAAAAGCACATGTAGAGAAGTTATTAACAGAGCATGCAGCTGTAAAAGGAGACGCTTAATAAGATATGAAAAACCACCAATCAACTAACGGAAATAACCAAGTAAATCAGGCTAGGAATACGTTTAATGATAATGTATCCAAATTACAGATTTTAGGTTCTTCTAAAAAAGTCGCTTGGGACAGTAAAAGACGTCACCGATCGATTTAGAAAGGATGGGGGATTAGCTCAGCTGGCTAGAGCGCCTGCCTTGCACGCAGGAGGTCATCGGTTCGACTCCGATATTCTCCACAAATACTATATTATATGTTATCAATACAAATACCTACCGTAGAGCAAAGGAAGATAACTTTCCGGAAGCTATACACTGAACTCAAAGAACAGAGTAAGCCTTATGGTAACGATATTGAAATAATATACCTTAGAGATAATAAAGAACTCCCTATAGGAGAAAAACGAAATAAGCTATATGAAATGGCTACTAAAAAGTATAGCCTTCAGTACGACGACGACGACTGGATTCATAAAAATGGAATAGAGCTTATAATGAACGAGCTTTATAGAGATGTAGATTGTTTTACTTACAACTATAAAGTTCATTTAGATGATGGTAGGTACATATATAGAGAAAAGAACTCTTTCGGAGTAGATTATATAAAACAGAAGAATTTTAACGGGTTTAATAACGTACACCCTCCTACTCCTAAATGTATTTTCAAAACATCATTAGCTAGACAAGTTAAACTTGATGAGAATCTTAGATACGGTGAAGATGGATTCTTTGCAATAGGTATTAAACCATTAATTAATTCATCATTTCATATTGATAAGTATATTTATGAATATAAGAATTTATCTGGTGAGTCCTTTGATGATCCTGCTAGATACGGAATGACTGAAAAAACATGGTAAAGCCGACTGTACATTTTTTTGGAGATAGCTTTACTGAAGGTGTTCAGTTAAAAAATACCCCGTATATTTGGCCAAAATTAATTACCGCAGCATTAAAAGATTATGATTATAAAAATTATGCACAAGGTGGAGCAAGCCCACAGTTTATAGTCAATCAAGTTATTAAAAATTTAACAGGTATAAAATCAGGAGATAAAGTATTCTTATTAGAAACTATACCTGATAGAATAGAGGTTTATAGTGAATATAGAGATAAAGTAGTAAGCGTCACAAACAGTGCAATTGTAAACGCACTCTCAAACACACTTCCAATAGATAAAGAATACTTTAATGACGAACAGGAAATAAAAAGCGCTTTTAATTTTATATACGATCACAGGTATAAGAGACTTGGTGTTTTTGCAAAGTACTTTTCTAATATATACTCAGATTTTGGAGAGTATTTTAAAACTACCGGAGTAGAGTTTATACTTCTTCCTTACAGATTAACTTTTCATAATATACCTACTGGTGAAATGTTTGAAACTGTAACTAAACAAACAAAAGGAGCAACAACAGACGGTCATTTTTCTGTTTCTGGACATTGGCAGTTTGCAAGCTACATACTAGGTAAATACTATAAGGAATTTAATTATGAACTCCCACTATTAAGGGATAAGCTACTAATATAAAATTTAAAATATGATAATTTGGTTAACAGGCCAGCCAGGAGCAGGTAAAACAGTACTAGGTAATATGCTTAGAGATAAAATGGAAGAGCATAAAACTTTTACCTATATAGTTAAAAGGGTGGACGGTGATGATTTAAGAGATTTAACTGTTAATAAAGACTATTCTATAAAAGGTCGGATAGCTAATGTAGATACAGCACAAAAAATTTCACATTACTTACATAATAACTCAGATAATGTTGTTGTTTCGTTAGTTTCTCCGTATCTTGATCAAAGAGAAGAATTTAAAGAGTTAATTGGAGAAAGTCTACTAGAGATTTATGTACATACTACTGAGAAGAGAGAAAGAGATCATTTTCATACAGATGGGTACCAGAAACCGATAAGTAACTTTATCGATATAGATACTACAGAAGACACACCAGAAGAATCGCTTATAAAAATTATAACTCACCCGGAATGGAAAAAAAGAAAACTTATTTTGTAGATATAGATGGAACTATATTTATGTACCGTAAATTTGAAACGTATAAGAGTAGTGAAGCAGTAGTACTCCCTAGTTCTAAACGGTTCTTACAACAGAGACATGACGAAGGTCATAGTATTATATTAACTACAGCAAGACCTGAAGAGCTACGTGCTCACACGGTTAATGAACTAAGCAAAGGTAATATACCTTATAATCAATTAGTAATGGGAATCGAAAGAGGACCAAGATACCTTATTAATGATATGGATCCTAAAGTTGCAGGAGAAAGAGCAATAGCAATGAATTTACATAGAGACACAGGAATATGAATAAACAATTTTCAATGTTTATCGGTAGATGGCAACCTTGGCATCCCGGACATAGATGGTTAATAGATCAGAGATTAAAAGAAGGTAAGAACGTTTGGATAGCAATTAGAGATGTTGAATCAAACGATAAACAACCTTGGACTGCACAAGAGGTTTTAAAGAACTTAAGTGAGGAATTAATAGATTTACTACATGAAGGTAGAATTAAGATATCTATAGTACCAGATATTGAATCTATTAATTACGGTAGAGGAGTAGGGTACGAAGTAATAGAACACGTACCACCTGCAGATATACATGATATATCAGCTACTAAGATTAGAAAACAGATGAAAGAAGATGGTAAGTTATAAACGACATATTGCAAAAACAGTTTCATGGAGGGTTATAGGTACATTAGATACAGTAATACTCTCAGGAATAATTACAGGTTCATGGAAAACCGGTTTAGCAATAGGAGGCGTAGAAGTATTTACAAAAATGATACTCTACTTTTTCCACGAACGTGCTTGGTATAAGTATAGTAAATTTGGTATAAAAAAGAAATAATGGTACAATTAGGAATATCAGCATTTTACCACGACTCAGCAGCATGTCTAGTAATAGATGGAAAAGTAATATCAGCTGTTGAAGAAGAAAGATTCACTGGTATCAAACACGACGATGCTTTTCCTATTAATGCAATAAACTGGATTTTAAGCTCTAATAGGATTAGTATTGAAGGTGTTGATCAGGTATGTTGGTACGAAACACCAAATCTTAAGAAAAAAAGAGTACTCAAATCATTTAATAAAAATTTCTTTTCTACTTTATCACTGAGATATAAGTTTTTAAGTAAATTTAAAAAACAAGATCCAACCCGTAAGTTAAAACAGATTGGATATACAGGTGAAGTAGTAAATACATATCACCACAGCTCTCATGCTGCTTTTTCATACTTTACCAGTACATATAACGAAGCAGCAGTACTCACAATAGACGGAGTAGGGGAATCTGAAACAGTAACAATTTCAAAAGCTACAGGAACTGAGTTAGAATCAAAATTTAGCTTAGAATATCCTAACTCTTTAGGAATGTTATATTCTACTATTACAGCTTACCTAGGATTTAAACCAAACGAAGGAGAGTATAAAGTAATGGGATTAGCTCCATACGGAAACCCAGATCAATTCTTTAATAAACTACATAGTCTCTTTACTCATAAAGATGGTAAGTTCTCACTTAATATGAAAGGCTTTGATTGGGAAAAATCAGACCGTACAATGTTTAATTCTAAGTTATGTAGAACATTAGGAATACTTCCTAGACTACCTCAGGAAGAAATAACTCAAGAACACAAGAACTTAGCATCAGCATTACAGAAGGTATACGAAGTAGAGTTTTTAAAACTTGTAAAACTAGCATCAGAGATTTCAAAATCAAAAAACCTATGTTTATCAGGTGGATGTGCGTATAATGGAGTTGCTAATACATTAGCATATAAGTATTTTGACTCTATACATATACCCTTTGCACCATCAGATGCAGGTTCAGCTATTGGAGCATGTCTATACCATTATAGAGGAGTCAAGCAATTAAATTTAAATCCATTCTTAGGTCCTAAATTTAAATCGACTGAAATACATAAAACTATTTTAGAGTTCACCGGCCTTGTAGTATCTTTTAAACTATCGGATGATCTTCTAGTAAAAAAAGTTGGTGAAATACTAAATAATCAAAAGATAGTAGCCTGGTTTAGAGGAAGCATGGAATTTGGAGCAAGAGCATTAGGTAATAGGTCTATATTAGCTTCCCCGTCAGACCCTAAGATGAGAGAAAAACTTAACCTCGTTATAAAGAAGAGAGAAGGATTCAGACCCTTTGCACCCTCAGTAATAGCAGACAAAGCAACCAAGTACTTTGATATAGTTGAAGACATACCTTATATGAACCAAGTAGTTCAAGCAAAAACAAAAAAACTACCAGCTGCAACACATATAGATAATTCTTGTAGAGTTCATACAGTCACTCCGGAACAAAATCCTATTTATTACCGGCTATTAAGTGAAGTAGGTAGACTTTCCGGTATTCCGGTACTTTTAAACACATCCTTTAATCTAAAGGACCAAACCATTACCATTACACCTAAACAGGCTATAGAGAGATTTTTAGATTCAAAAATTGATTTCTTAGTGCTTAATAATTACTTAGTACAAAAACTATGACAAAGAAAGAGAAAGATAAAGAAATACAAGATGAAAAGAAGTACCAAGAAGAACTTCAGAAAGTATTCCAAAAGAAACTAAAGGAACTGAAAAAGTTAGACCCCTTTGTATATAAGAACTTCTAGTCCTATTTATATTAAATACACTTTTTAGATGGCTACATTAACAGGAAATAAAGTAAAAGACACCTATTATAAACTACTCCAAGTAGATAATGGACAAATCGTTCAAAACGGAATAGGTTCCCCTATTACAGGGTCTATCAACCTAAGCGGGAGTTTACATATCACTGGAAGCTCAACTATAGGTGGGGACCTAGTAGTTACAGGTAATGTTACAGCAAAACAGTATATTGCTACTTTAGTATCTTCTTCTGTTATATTTGAATCAGGATCTACAGCATTTGGAAATTCACTAGACGATAATCATACATTTACGGGGAGTATACTGCATACAGGTTCATTTACAAGATCAGGTAATATAATTTCATTTGATGAAAACTCAAGAATAATACAGCTAGCAGATAGAGCTCAATTTAGAGTAATACCGACTGGAAGTATTGTTTCTGGATCTAGTAATGCTACTTTGCTTGGCCAGCTTGCAACAATTAGAGATGCATTTGATAAATCAGTTTCTTCTATTTATGGAAACGAAGTACAAATCGGATCATACAACTCAGGTAATAAATTTACACAGGATATCAAGATAGGAACTTCCGGCAGTCTAATCGCCGTATCAGGTTCAGTAGGAATAGAAAAAGATTTAAGATTGGGAGGTTATACAGATGTATCAGCATCTCTAACATCTACAATAGTTTCAATCTCTACATTATCCGGCTCAGCACACACAGATAGAATTGCTAAGATAGGTATATTAAGCGGTTCAACACATACTGATAGAATTGCTAAGGTAAATATATTAAGTGGTTCAACACACACTGATAGAGTAGCTAAAGTAAATGTACTAAGCGGATCAACTCATACTGATAGAATTGCTAAAGTAGGAATATTAAGCGCATCAGCAGCCCCAGCATTAAGAACAGAATATGTTGCTGCAGATACAGCTCTTTCATCATCGGTATTAGCAACATACATAAAAAATACAGGAGGAGTAATAAGTGGATCACTTATACATTCAGGATCATCTCGATTCTCAGGTTCTCTATATCATGAAGGAGGAAATGTAGTATCATTTAACGACGATACAAGTTTAGTTCAGTTAGCTAATAGAATACAGTTCAGATGTTTACCAAGTGGAAGTTTAGTAACTGGAAGTTCGGTATCAACGATTAAAGGTCATTTAGGTACAACAATTGCAGATGATCAATCTACAATAGTCTCTTTATACGGAAATACAGTTAATATAGGAGCATATCAAGATGCAGACGAATTTACTCAAAATATTGTAATGGGTTCAACTGGAAGTCTTATAGACATTTCAGGATCAATTGTAATACATAATACATTAAAGTTAGGTAATTTTACCAATGTATCAGCTTCATTAGCAACCGTAACTGACGCTCAATCATCGAATGTTTCTCATTCAGCTGGAATAGTAGACTTACCAGGTAAAAAGATACAGTATACTAATATGTATGCTACAGAAGGAGATTTACCAGCAGCAACTACTTACCATGGAATGTTTGCACACGTGCATGCAACTGGGTTAGGTTATTTTGCACATGGAGGAAATTGGGTAAAACTAGCTAACTCAGGATCTGAAGCATCTGCTATAAGAACTGAATATATAGCAGCAGATAGTGCAGCAATTGCCCCGCTTAATACATTCACTGGCTCTATTCAGACTGAAGTAAATGGTTTGTCAGCAGTTACAAGTTCTTATGAAACATCTGGTTCAGTAGCAGCAGACTATATAAGTATAGAAAGATTAAAAACATTCATTACAGGTTCCTATATAGAATTTCAAACTGCAATAGGATCATTATAATAAAAAAATAGATAAAAATTAAAGGGGGATAGTTGGTAGCTATCTCCTTTTTTCGTATATTGTATTAATATAATGACAATAGTGTCGTAGCACCACTTTAAAAACACGTTAAATGGAAAAGTTAAATAAAAAGGTTATGAAAGATCTCTATGATAGGGATACTAGAGAAAATGAATTCTACGCAGTAGAAGACTCAGATGCATTAAATGTAGCAGTTCAAGAATTGCCAGATGCAAAATTACACCAACGAATAAGCTTTATTAAATCCGCAATAAGACTAGGAGCATGTGCTTTTGGTTTCTTTGGATTCTTTGAGTTAGGATTTATATTATTATTTTTAGCGGAAATAGTTGGAATTGGTGAAGAATTAGTTTAAATTAAGTTATGGGAAAATATCAATCAACTAAAGTATTCGATGGATTCAGTACAGTCTTTCGACAATGGAAAGCCGAAACAACTCATTGTAGATTTCTACATGGGTACGGCATCTCTTTTAAATTATGGTTTGAAGGAGATTTAGACGATCGAAATTGGGTTTGGGATTTTGGAGGAATGAAAAGAGCTAAAACCTTAATTGATGGAAAATCACCTAAGGCATGGATGGATTATATGTTTGACCATACTTACCTGGTAGCAGAGGATGATCCATTTTTACCTGAAGCATTAAAGCTAGATAAAAAGGGTATAGCACAGGTTAGAATAGTACCTGCCACAGGAGCAGAGAAGTTCTCACAGTATATATATGAAAAGCTGGCTCCGTTCATAGAGACGGAAACTGAAGGAAGAGTTAAAGTTATAAAAGTAGAATTTAGAGAACACGGTAAAAACTCAGCATTATATGTCCCTAGGTAGAATAGAAGATTATAATAAAAACTTACCGATTGTAGAAATATATACTGCAGTCCAGTCAGAAGGAAGTAGAGCAGGGTACCCTACAGTAGTAATTAGAACTACAGGGTGTACTCATAGATGTTATTTTGGAGAAGGTGGCTGGTGTGATAGCTGGTATACATCAATACATCCAGATAAAGGTCAATATAACTTTAATGACATTATTAAAGCATATGAGAAAAATCCTCATATAAAAGAAATG
>Ga0209383_1000144_pt1 | contig 51459 bp, 49 predicted proteins | sample CoawatmetaG02DNA_FD_187510 | JGI IMG/M metagenome (GOLD analysis project Ga0209383, IMG submission 187510) | Marine microbial communities from the West Antarctic Peninsula - Coastal water metaG029-DNA (SPAdes) (version 2) | ecosystem: Environmental > Aquatic > Marine > Coastal ...
ACCATCTAAAAAACTCTCTATTGAACTAAAGAAGTTATCTTTAATTTTTAAAGTATCAGCATTAGCTAAAGAAGAGATAAATAAAGTAAGAAACAGTACAAAGATATTTTTCATAGTAAGAATAATTAAATTATTAATCATTAAAATGCAAATATATTTTCAATTATTTTATTGATGAATAAAGTTATTCGAATAAGATATCAGCAACGTTATGAGAAACACAGACCATTGGCGCATCATACTGATTCATTTGTCTTATTCAAGGATCAACTAGTTTCAAAGAAAGCTACATTTTCCTATCTATTTATCAAAATGTCTCAAAGTGTATGAAATCCGTGGTGACTACGTGGAGAGTGTATTTAGATTTTCTAATTGTTAACGAATTCTGCTAACTGTTCTATCTCTAGCTTGTCGTGATGCTGTCTTTTATCAAACCATATACTAATGCCACCTTTATTTAAGCACATCAATACATCACTAAAGTATTCAACTGATGCATCTTCATTGTTAAGTGCCTGTAAGGCTTTCTTAACAAATAATTTACCTTGGCTACGAGAAAGGTAGCTATTTCGACTATTAGGATCTTCACTACCCAAATCTTTAAAATGATCATAATCCCAGTGACTTAAATAATTCCAATTAGGGTTTTTAAACATTTGAATAATTACATCATCATTTTGAATAATAGACATTTCTTCTCCATTGGAATATTTAAATTTTGATCTCATTTCTTTTCCAATAATTTCTTCAAATGTTATATTCATCTTAATCATATTTTCACCCTCTATGTGATCTTCAGGGTTAACATATTTTTGATTATATTCGTTATCTTGATAGTAAATATACTCTAATGGACTATCAAAACATATTGCTTCAATTTCCTCTAATAATTTACTTTGAAAAAAATAATTAATTATATCGTCTTGGTGCTTAGTTACCCAAAAATTTGGGTCAAAGTATATGCAGTGACCATATGGCATAGTATCGTATGTTTGAACTAAACTATATTTTATTGCCATTTTAGAAATTGGATTAACATTTTCAAAATCACTAATTCGACTCATAAAATAATCATCATACATAAGTCGATGATCCTCTATTTCAAATTCATAAATAATTGAAATTTCTATATTCTTAATTGGTTTTTGCACAATCTTTTGGCTTAAAAAATATTCAAAACATTCGCTTGTATCTTCTTGATAAGTTAAATCTGTTTGTGAAATTAAATTACCACCATCAAAAATAAATTTTGTTTCTGTCTTGGTGTTAATTTCTTTTATTAGCTTCATTATTCAATTAGTTCCTTCGTAACCCATCAAATTTATGAATATTATTTTTATACTGACTTCAGTCATAAGCCAGTTTTTAAATTTTTTAACTTTAAAATTTGCAAAAAATGACCCCATATTCTTGCTTCAGATAATGCTTCATTTTGATCAGCTTTTGTTATATTTCTTGTTTCAAAATATTCAGTATTAAATTTTGCATTTCCTGATTCATTCAAGCCATCATAAGCCCATTTGCTAAGCTTATTACAAGTAAAACATATAAGTGGATATATATTTAAACCATCTTTCTTTCTAACGCTTGGACTTAAAAAATTATAGATATAAATAGTTGCATCTTTTCTATTTGCTAAATCAAACACTTTTTCTTTTATATTGCAATTCGGACAAATTAAAATTCGCTCTTGTTCTAGAAAAAATTCTGGTAATTGTGGAATAGCTTTATCATCTTGAGAATCAGAGGGATGATCAGTATTCTTCCCAGTTAAAGCTTCAATTAACTCATCGCGTACAAAATTTCTAAGTTTGCTTGAAGATTCATTGCGCCATGGTTTATCAATTAATGCACCATCAACATAGTTTGGTAATTTTAATAATGTCTCATTTAATTGTTTAGTTTTTTGAGTTGGAGTTATTACACCGAAAAGTTTATCAGATATATCATTTAACACTATTTCTACTTTATCAGGATTAAATTCTAACAAAAAACCTTCATATTCATCATTATCATTTCCATAAATTGTAACTGAAATGCCTAAAACATCGGATATGTGAATGGAATACCAAAAATATTTATCATTATCGAATGTATAATTTATAGTACTTTTTCTATTTTCAGACTCTGTGTATCTATCAAGCTGGGCTCTGGTTCCACTGATATATTCTTTAATGTTTTGATAGTTTAGTTCACCATCTCTTTCTTTAATATGAGCAAACTCCACTATTAAAAGTTGTATTGAAAAATCAATTGTTTTTGCGCAAGCTTCTGGAGATCCTTTGGGGGGCGAATCATTTTTAGGATCAGTAAAGGAGACGCCCAGACTACCGACCCCAAGCAATGATATAATAGCCGATGTAATTAGGTAGTCATATTTCCAAAATAATATTGCAATTAAAAAAAGTGCTAAAGAAAAAATAAACTGATCTAATCGATATATCTTCATATTTTTATTCTATTAAATTACAAGTGCCCTGTTCCTTAGGACCTAATGAGTCATCTAAAGGAAGATCTTCTATCATAGCGACGGTATCGTATGTATAAGTAATGTTATCAGGATCAGTTTTATCTATGTAAATGGATTTAGCTTGGCCAAGTGATTTATACATTTTTAACAACCAATACGTAGCAATTTTATTACCATCAGTAGGCATAAGTTCTGACTCATAATCTGCAACAGTTGAATAAGCCATGGCGCCAATTTCACCAAGATTCTCAACATTTGAATTATGAATAAACTTACCAGTCTTGATCTTTGTAAAGGTATGAGTGATTTGATCAGTCACCTCTATACCATCTAGCGTTACAGCGGTGCAAATAAAGTCTTCAGCATAACTATAGCTAGTAGAGATGAATAAAGTTAAAATTGATATTCTTAAAGTGCTAGAAAAAAGTAAGCGCATTTTAGTTTTTTATACCAGTCCAGTTTCCATTTTTATCAAATCCTTTGTAGGCAAAATATATTGGCAATAAACTTCCAATCATACCTGTTAATGTTGCTAAATCGTACAACATTGCATAATCATCATTTGCAAAATCGCCCATAAAAAAAATATTTTTAGTCCATTTTATAGCAAGTAAAACTGTTAAAAAAACTATGGACGGAGTAAAACTTAAATTCCATTTAATTAATTTTTTAAAAATCATGTAATTCAAATAGATAATTGTTACTGTAAACATTCCTTCAGCAATAAGTCCTGCAAAAAAAATATTGTAGTATTCCCCAAAAATAGGTTCGCCACCTGTAACAAAATTAAAGGCTGGTGAATCTAATACATTGGCCACTAAACTTAAAATTGAAAATGATAATTTTTTGATTATTTCTGCTGGAATACCTAGAATCAAAACGGTAAAAACAATCAGAAGATGTTTGGCGTAAAATTTGATAGTCATATTATTCGCTTTCTAATTAAGTTCACTTACAATAAATCATTTTCTTCTAAAATTCTTTTGATTAATTTTCTATTATCTGTAGGCATTGCATAGTTATTAGTCAAAAATCGATCTAGTTGAGACACACTTGGCTTTTTTTTATATTGTTTATAAATTTCTTTATGTGCAGCTAGTATTTTTATGGCTTGCTGCTCGCGTGTAGCTAGTGGTTTAAAGTTTTTATCTTTAAGTTCCGTTATAAACATTCCAGCTTTCATGAATTGTTTTCTTAGATAAAACTTACTATTTGTTCCTGTGGCTCTAGTTCCATCTGGATTTTTATCAATATAATCAGCATATGTTTTAGTATTTTCACTATGAAAGGCTGCTGCTTTATTAGCTTCAGTTATATTAACGGTGTAAGAATTTCTTGTTCCAGTATATGGAATAATTGAATTATTATCTAAGTCTAATCTAGGATTTCTTTTGTCTAAGATTGAATCTTTTTGATGTCTAGTTAAATCATCCCAAATAGCAACTTTCCCTTCAGTATAAAGGCTAGCAACTTTGTTCGCTATCACCAAAGAAATGATTTTCCCTCTTATTGTTATCTTGTTTTTCATTTTTTATTCGGTGGCCCAATCAATATTAAATTCATCAAGTAGGTCTGTCTCCACTTTTTCTGGCATCATAAGAATAAGTTTAAATTTATTTCCATCTAGTTTAGATTCAATGGCTATACTTAAATCTATGAGATGTGGAATATCACCAGCCTGTATAACAGACATCATATCACCATCTTCCCATCGTGGATTGTCATAATTATTTCTAATTAAAGAGTCATCATCACCATCAATCGCAAGACTATCTGCAACATCATTAGAAAAAAATCGACTTTGAAATTCAACTTCATAAAAATCTTTATGTAACTTTCTAAATATCATATCGTTTAATACTTTTTCATTACCAACCCAAAGATCATCAAGAACAGAAATTCTATTTTTCATATTTTCTGGCATGTTATTGAATTTGGGTAAAATATTAATCAAGCTTAATCTACATGGACCATAATAAAGCTGTTTAAGATTATATCTTACTGCTGCTAAATCTACATCGAAATGCATTGCAACATCATTAAGTGTGCCACCCTCAAGCATTAAATCCATTTGATGTTCTAGGTCCTCATCAAAAGGCTCTATTTTAAGTTCTTCCCTCATTGCCTCTCCAGGATCATGCATTTCAGCATCATAAATAAGTTCGACATTAATATTAGTGATAGGATTTTGGAGAATCTTTATCTTGAATAACTCTTTTGTTAATAAATCTAAGTCTTCAAAGAAAGACACATCATTTCTTTCTTTAAGATTGCCTCCATGAAAAACAATACTTGTTTTTTCTGCGGTGTTAATATTTTCAATAATCTTCATTTGAAAAGTTTCGGTAGTAATTCATCTCACCCACATACTTGTTACCATTTACATAGGTGAATGTTCCTTGTCCGTGATATTTGCCTTCTTTTAAATCACCCTCATATTTCATATCAAAATCTTATCCTAGATACACGAAAAGACAATTAAACGTAATAGTGCGTGTAATCCGTGGCAAGTTTATGCTACTATTGTGGCAATCAGAGGTATAGGATACAGGTAAGTTATTGATTATACTGAAGAAATGGGATTAAATTAAAGATCAGCAACGACCTTAACTGAAATCATTTTGTCAGGATCGGTAACTTCACCGCCTCCACCAGAGCCTTTCTTTAAACCATCAATAAATTCCATGCCTTTAACGACTTGACCAAAAACAGTATACTGTCCATCAAGATGAGGCGTTGGACCAAAACAGATAAAAAATTGACTATTTGCAGAGTCTGGTGCTGCTGTCCTAGCCATTGAGATTGTTCCTCTTAAATGTGAAGTGTTATTAAACTCAGCTTTTAAATCAGGTTTGCTAGATCCACCGGTACCATTACCAAATTGACCATCACCTGTTTGAGCCATAAAACCATCAATTACTCTGTGAAAAGGAACGCCATCATAAAAGCCTTCACGCGCTAATTCTTTAATTCTATCAACGTGCCCTGGAGCAACATCTGGCAAAAGCTCAATGTAAACATCGCCGCTTGTTAATTCTATTTTAATACTGTTCTCTGGATCTTTTACCATACTTTGCTCTTCCTGCCCTAAGGCTACTGTAGTTAAAAATGTAAAAATAGTTAAAAATTTTAAAATAAAAGTCATTAGAATCTTTCTTTTAATTTATTAGCAACATTAGTGCTAGTAAATTTTGATATATCTCCACCCAATCTTGCAATATCTTTTACAAAATTTGATGAAATCGGTTGATTTTGTGGTTCTGCCATTAAAAAAACTGTTTCAATGTCTGGGTTCATCGTTCTGTTCATACCAAGCATTTGAAATTCATATTCAAAATCTGACACTACTCTTAATCCTCTTACTAAAATCCTTGCGTTTAAGGAACTTGCAAGATCTATAAGTAAATTATTAAAAGAAATAACTTTGATATTTTTAATGGAGTTAAATTCGTGATCAATCATTTTTTTTCTTTCTTCAAGTGAAAAAAGAGTATTCTTGTGAGGACTGTCTGCAACAGCAATATATAATTCATCCCACAAATTAGCGGCTCTATTTATAATATCACTGTGACCTCTGTGAATTGGATCAAATGTCCCCGGATATATAGCAATTCTTTTCATACTCAAATTATATAACTAATAATTAAATTGCTCTAGTAAATTATTCAGCTTCTATTTCTACTCTAGACGCAGATACTACCTTTTCCTTATCAGAAGTTTTAAAAATACTAACCCCTTGAGTATTCCTTCCTGCAACCCTAATATCTTTAACTGGACATCTGATTAGTTGTCCTGATTTAGTAATTAACATTATGTCATCAGCATTTTCGATTTGAAATGAGGCTAAGACATTTCCATTTCTTTCAGAGGTAGTGATACATTTAATTCCTGATCCACCTCGATTTGTTATTCTAAATTGATAGGAAGATGTTCTTTTGCCAAAACCATTTTCAGTAAGAGTTAATATAAATTGCTCTCGCGCCTGCATTTCAGAGAACATATCTTCCGTTAAGTTAACTGTTTCAATACTATTATCATCACTATCTATTTCCTCATCTTCATCTCCATGACTTTCATTCTTTTTGTCTCTTTGCATTTTTAAATATGCTTTAATTTCAGCGCTAGTTGATTCAGTGTGAGATAAGATGGACACAGAAATAATTTTATCATTTGGTGAAAGCTTGATTCCTCTTACTCCTTCAGAGGTTCTACTCTTAGTAGTTCTCAATTTTGAAACAGGTGTTCTTATGCATTTACCCTCTAATGTAGTTAAAAGGTAATCATCATCGTCTGAACAAACTTTAACTCCCACAATAGAATTGCTAGTAGGCAACTTCATTGCAATTTTCCCACTACTTTGAATTTTCTTAAAGTCATCAAGGCTATTTTTTCTGATAGTTCCATTGGATGTTGCAAATATTAAAAACAATTCTTTGTCAGACGAGGATTTGCTTTCTGGTAATACTAAAATACTCGAAAGTTGACTATTTTCTTTCATCTCCAGCAAATTAACTATTGCCTTGCCCTTAGCGGTAACTGATGACTCTGGAATTTTCCATGTCTTGAGCTTGTAAACAATTCCTGTTGAAGTAAAAAACAACATATTATCGTGGGTGCTTGCTGTAAATACTTGGGTAACAAAATCTTCGTCACTAGTTTTCATCCCTGATCTACCCTTACCACCTCTTTTTTGTGCACGATACATTTCTAGTGGAACTCTTTTTATGTAACCAGAATTTGAAACACTTACGACCATATCACTTTTTTGAACTAGATCTTCTTGATCAAAATCCGTGAGCTCAATTTCAGTAATATTTGTTTTTCTTGGGGTTGCAAATTGCTCTCTTACTTCAATGAGCTCGTCTTCAATAACTTGTAATAAAATCTCTTTGTTAGTTAAAATTTCAAGAAAGCCGTTAATACTTTTCGATAACTCTTTAAGTTCAGCTTCAATTTCATTTTTTCCTAAAGCCGTTAATCTTTGCAGTCTAAGTTCAAGTATTGCCTTAGCTTGTTCTTCAGTGAGATAAATTTCATTCTCATTAATTATTTGCCTTGGATCATCAACAATAGCTAGTAAATCTGCAATATCTGAATTAGCCCACTTTGTTTTTAATAATTCGCGCTTAGCATCCGCAGGATCTTTAGATTTTTTTATAATTTCAATAACTTTGTCTACATTAGCAATTGCAATACCTAAACCAATCAATAAATGAGCTCTATCTCTTGCTTTGTTAAGATCAAATTTAGTTCTATTTGTTATAATCTCAATTCTAAACTTAACGAAACTAGAGAGGAATTCCTTTATTCCCATAAGTTTAGGTCGACCTCCAGTTAATGCCAACGCATTAACTCCATAAGATGATTGTAGGGGTGTGTATCTGTAAAGCTTATTAAGAATTACATTAGCTATAACACCTTTTTTTAGCTCAACTACAACTCTTACGCCGTCTCTGTCAGATTCATCTCTAAGATCACTAATACCTTCGATCTTTTTATCCCTTACAAGCTCAGCAATTCGTTGTATTAAAATTGATTTATTTACTTGATATGGAATTTCAGAAAAAATAATTGCATCTCTATCGGGCTTATATTCTTCAATGGTGCTTTTTGCTTGAACTATAATAGAGCCCCTTCCAGTTTTTTGTGAAACTTTAATTGTATTGGTGCCAACTATTGTTCCACCGGTAGGAAAATCTGGTCCTTTAATGTGACTATATATTTCGTCATCACTAATTTCTTCGTTTTTTATATAAGCAATAGTTGCATCTATTACCTCACCCAAATTATGTGGTAAAATATTTGTAGCCATTCCAACGGCAATTCCACCTGCTCCATTTACTAATAAATTAGGATACTTAGATGGTAAGACAGATGGCTCATGTTCAGACTCATCATAGTTCGGTCTAAAATCAACTGTTTCTTTATCGATATCGTCCAAAAGATACTTGGCAATTTTATGCATTCGCACTTCTGTATATCTCATGGCTGCGGCTCTATCTCCATCCATGGAACCAAAGTTACCTTGACCATCAATTAATGGTAGGCGCATAGAAAAATCTTGAGCAAGCCTAACTAAGGCATCATACACAGACTGATCGCCATGAGGATGGTATTTACCAATCACATCGCCGACAACTCTGGCACTTTTTCTGTATTGCTTGTTCCATTCATAGCCTGCTTCATACATTGCATAGAGGATTCTACGATGGACTGGCTTAAGACCATCTCTTACGTCAGGTAATGCTCTACTCACAATTACACTCATTGCGTAATCCAGGTAGGAATTTTGCATCTCAGTATCTATAGAAGTCGGTATAATAGACTTATCTACATTAGGCACATTGCTAGCAATATCGTCACTTGAATCAGTCAAAAATAAAACCTTTAAGAAGTATTAAAAACCCTGAAAAATCAACAAATTTAGGGTAAAAAAATTAGTATTCATTATAGCTAATTATAGCAGAAAAAAAATAAATTATCGATGAAAAATATATGATTTAAAATGGTATTTCGTCATCAATATCAACATCATCTCCACCGGGAAATGGATCAGAATTTGAAATTGAACTGTCTTGAGAAGGTGCTATTTGCTCAGTTGAGTTACCTCTGCCGCCTATCATAGTTAAAGTACCATTGTAGTTTTGTAAGATTACTTGGGTTGTGTATTTTTCTACTCCATTAGCGTCGGTATATTTTTGTGTTTGTAGCTGACCTTCAATAAATAATTGTTGGCCTTTTTTAACGTAACTCTCAACAACACCTGATAAGCCCTCGTTAAATATAACTATTCTATGCCACTCAGTTTTATCTCTTTTTTCCCCAGTAGCCTTATCTTTCCAAGAATCAGTTGTAGCTAAGCTTAGTGTAGCTATTTTTTTGCCATCTTGAGTTTGTCTAATAATTGGATCAGCTCCAACATTGCCAATCAACATTACTTTATTTAAACTTCCAGCCATTTCTAAATCTAACTATTTAATAACAATGTGTATACAAAAAAAGGAAATTAATTTATTCACAGCTTGATCTTTAAGTTCAACAATTGAAGACTATTTAAATAAAAAAATGCATAAATATATTTCTGTACAGGGCGCTCGTGAACATAACCTTAAGAATGTTAATGTTAAAATTCCGAGAGAAAAAATTACAATAATAACTGGATTATCAGGGTCAGGTAAATCTTCTTTAGCATTTGATACCATTTATGCAGAAGGTCAGAGGCGCTATGTCGAAAGCTTGTCTGCTTACGCCAGACAATTCTTAGAGATGATGCAAAAACCTGATGTTGACTTAATTGAAGGTCTAAGTCCTGCAATAGCCATAGAACAAAAAACAACTTCAAAAAACCCTAGATCAACTGTAGGTACTGTTACTGAAATTTATGATTACTTACGACTTTTGTATGCAAGAATTGGTGTGCCCTACTCTCCAACCACCGGCCTACCCATTACAAGTCAAACAGTAAGTCAAATGGTTGATAGAATTAAAGAAAAGCCTGTCGGCACTAAGTTCATAATTCTAGCTCCAATAGTAAGAGGTCGAAAAGGAGAATATAAAAAAGAATTAGCTGAACTACAAAGAAAAGGTTTTCAAAGAGTTAAAATTGATGGGACACAGTATGATTTTGATGAGTTGCCTGTTCTAGACAAAAAGAAAAAACATGAAATTGATATTGTTGTTGATCGAATAGTTTTGAATAAGGAACTTGGTAACAGACTTGCTGATAGTTTAGAAACAGCTTTAAATCTATCTGATGGTCTCGCAGCTATTGAAGATCATTCCGTGAATGAAAAATTACCTAGTCGTGAAATATTTTCTTCAAAATTTGCCTGCCCTGTGTCAGGTTTTACAATAGATGAAATCGAACCAAGGTTATTTTCATTTAACAATCCCTATGGGGCTTGTCCTGAGTGTGATGGAATTGGTACTGACTTATCAGTAGATCCAGATTTAGTGATTCCAAATAGATTGTTAACAATTAATAGCGGCGCTATAGCACCTTGGTCTTTAACCAACTCTCCATATTTCAGACAAATATGCGAGAGCCTGGCTAAGCATTATAAATTTTCCCTTGATACACCCTGGACTAAATTACCAAAAAAAATTCAAAATACTATTCTCTTTGGTTCTGATGGTGAGGAAATCAAATTTATTTATGATGATGGGTATAGAGTACAAACATCTAAGAAAAGTTTTGAAGGAGTTGTGAGAAACTTAGAGCGAAGATATATAGAAACTGAAAGTGATTGGATGCGTGGGAATATTGAACGATATCAATCAGAAGTAAAGTGTCCAGAATGTAAAGGTAATAGACTTAAAGAAGAGGCTTTAGCTGTTAAAATTGACAATCAACATATTGGTGATGTGTGTAAAAAATCAATTAAGCAACTTGTGGTTTGGTTTAAAACACTTGATAAAAAGTTAACTAAAAAAGAAAGTACTATTGCTTATCGTGTCTTAAAAGAATTAACAGAAAGAATAAATTTCTTAAATAATGTAGGTCTTGAGTATCTTACCCTGTCAAGAAATTCGGGAACTCTTTCGGGAGGAGAATCTCAAAGAATTCGACTAGCATCTCAAATAGGATCTGGATTAACAGGTGTTCTTTATGTTCTAGATGAGCCTTCAATTGGACTCCACCAGAGAGATAACGCTAGATTGCTAGCAACACTTAAAAGATTGAAAGATCTTGGTAATACTGTGATTGTTGTTGAACATGATGAAGAAGCTATGATGAATGCGGACTATCTAATTGACCTTGGTCCTGCCGCAGGTTTAGAAGGTGGTCATGTAGTAGCTACCGGAACACCTTTAGAGGTTAAAAGGAATAAAAAAAGTCTTACGGGCCAGTACTTATCTAGAAAACAAAGTATTGCTACCCCTAAGATAAGAAGAAGTGCATTGGATAACAAATACCTTAAGATTATCGAAGCTTCAGGCAATAATTTAAAAAATGTTTCGACTGAAATACCATTGGGAACATTAACTTGTGTAACTGGAGTTTCAGGAAGTGGCAAATCAACGCTTACAATCAATACTCTATATAAAGCTGTTGCAAGAGAATTGAATGGCTCAAAATACAATCCAGCACAATATAAGGAAATAGTTGGTCTCAAGCACCTTGATAAAGTTATCGATATAGATCAGTCTCCTATTGGAAGAACTCCACGTTCAAACCCTGCAACTTATACAGGGGCATTTACTTTTATAAGAGATTGGTTTTCAAGCTTACCTGAATCAAAGTCCAGAGGTTATAAACCAGGAAGATTTTCATTTAACGTCAAGGGTGGTCGGTGTGAAGCATGTGAAGGTGATGGCGTTATAAAGATTGAAATGCACTTCCTTCCTGATGTTTATGTAACTTGTGATGAATGCAAAGGTAAGCGCTACAATAGAGAAACTTTAGAAATAAAATTTAAAGATAAAAATATTTCTGATATTCTTGATATGACAGTTGATGAAGGCTGTTTGTTCTTTGATGCAATTCCTTTATTAAAAAGTAAACTGATAACATTAAAAAATGTAGGACTTGGGTATATAAAAATTGGACAGCAAGCTACAACATTATCAGGTGGTGAAGCTCAAAGAATAAAGCTTTCAAAGGAATTATCAAAAAGAGCTACGGGTAAAACTTTATATATTTTGGATGAGCCTACTACTGGACTTCATGTCCATGATATTAAAAAATTACTTGAGGTTCTCCAAACTCTAGTTTCACAGGGAAATACCGTGGTGGTCATCGAACATAACTTAGATGTAATAAAAACTGCTGATTGGGTAATAGATTTAGGTCCTGAGGGTGGCGATGGTGGTGGTGAGATTGTTGCCGTTGGTACACCAGAAAAAATTTCAAAAGTAAAAAAAAGCTATACAGGCCAATATCTCAAGGCGCTACTCAATGAAAAAAATAATTAATTATTTCTGAGTTGATTCAACCGCGCCTGAAGTAGACCAATCTCTTTTAACTTCCAGATAATTTAAAAGAGGCGCTGCAATAAAAATTGAAGAATAAGTACCCACTAACACTCCCCAAATCATTGCAAAGGTAAAACCTTTAATTACAGACCCACCAAATATATAAAGAGATAGCAATGCAAGAAGTGTTGTAACAGAAGTCATTATAGTTCTAGATAAAGTTTCATTGATAGAAATATTTAATAGATCAAGGATATCTTTTTTTCGATGTTTTCTTAAATTTTCTCTAACTCGATCATACACAACAACGGTGTCATTCATTGAATATCCTACTATTGTTAACAATGCAGCTATAATTGATAAGTTAAATTCCAATTGTAAGATTGAAAATATTCCAAGTGTTAATAGTATATCGTGAATTAGTGCAATTACAGCGCCAAGAGAAAATTGCCACTCAAATCTAAACCAAATATAAATAAGCATGGCAAAAACTGCAACTACGATTGCAGTTACACCGGCTTTAATCAATTCAGAGCTGACTTTTGGTCCAACAACTTCTGTTCGTCTAAAATTAACATCCGAATTTAGAGAAGAGTTAAGTTCAGTTTTTACTATATTAACAACATTTTGTTGAGATTTCTCACCACCTGTTTGCTGCTCTACTCTAATTAAAACATTTTTTGGAGAACCAAATTCTTGAACTTGAACATCGCCTAAATTTAGACTGTTTAATGAATTTCTAATATTTCCCAAATCTTCGGCTTCAGCAGTTTCTATTTCAATTAATGTTCCACCCCTAAAATCAATTCCAAAATTTAAACCATTAAGGGAATATACTAAAACTGAGCTAATAATTAAAGCGGCTGATAAAATAAAAGCTGGCTTTCTAAAAGAGAGAAATTTAATCTTAGTATTTATCGCAAATGAAAAAATATTCATGACCTACAAACTCAATTCTTTGGGTTTTAATTTACTTATGTATATAGATACCATTAATCTTGTTACTGTGAACGCTGTAAATACTGAAGTAAAAATACCAATAGCCAATGTTACCGAAAAACCTTTTACTGGTCCTGATCCCATAAAAAACAATATACTTGCTGCAATTAAAGTTGTGATATTCGCATCTAAAATTGTAGATAAAGCTCGTTTATAGCCACTATCTACAGAATTAATTACAGAACTGCCATTTCTTAATTCTTCTTTAATCCTCTCAAAGATTAAAACATTCGCATCAACTGCCATCCCAATGGTTAAAATAATACCAGCTATGCCTGGCAAGGTTAGTGTGGCTTGCAATAATGATAAAATACCAAGAACCATTATTAAGTTAAGAATTAGAGCTATATCAGCAAAAAAACCAAAAGATCTATATACCAATACCATAAAAATTATTACTGCAACAAAACCAATTAATGCAGCTATTTTTCCTGCTAATATTGAGTCAGCACCAAGATCTGGGCCTACTGAACGTTCTTCTAAAATTATAAGTGGCGCTGGTAATGCTCCAGCTCTTAAAAGTACCGCTAAATCAGCAGCTTCTTCAGCAGAAAACCCACCTGAAATTTGACCTGAACCACCAAGAATTGCATCTCTGATAACAGGAGCACTGACTACCTTATTATCTAAAATAATAGCAAATGGTTTACCTATATTAGATTTTGTAACATTACCAAATTTCTTTGCTCCAATTCGATCAAATCTAAAATTCACAATAGGTTCGTTCGTTTGGGGATCAAAACCAGGCTGCGCATCAACTAGATTTTCCCCACCAACCATTACTTTTTTCTTTACTATGTATTTAAAATCAAAATTTGAATCAGAAGGTAATACCTCTGATCCAACAGGAATTTTAGTTGGATTGTTAGGATCATAGGTCGCTTTTTGATCCACAAGTTTAAAAGTAAGTTTGGCTGTTTGACCTAAAAGAGATTTAATTCTTTCTGGGTCATCGAGACCAGGTAATTGAATAAGAATTCTGCTCGTACCTTGTTTTTGTATTGTTGGTTCTCTTGTCCCCAATTCATCAATTCTTCTTCTAACAATTTCAATAGATTGATTAACTGCACTAATAGAAATTTGCTTGAGGTAATCTTCTGTTAATGAAATATTAATTAAATTATTATTGGATTCTATTTCTAAATTTGATTTAGTCTGTGAGCTCACAGCATTTTGTGAAGAGCTTTGAGATAATTCTTTAATATCTTTAATAAGATTATTTGCTAAACTTGCATCATTCAATTTAAAATTAATACGATCATTTATTATCTTAAGATTATTATACTTAACGCCATCTTTTTTTAACATTCTTCTTAAATCAAAAGTTAAATCTTCAATTTTTTCTTTTTTAATACTAGCGGTATCAACTTCTAATAAGAGATGTGATCCACCTTGAAGATCAAGTCCTAAATTTACTTTTTGAGATGGAATAAAAGATGGAAAGTTAGAAATTTTCTGCTCACTAAAAAGATTGGGTAAAGCAAAAAGAATTGCCATAAACGATATAGCAATTATAGAAATAATTTTTGACCTAGAAAAGTGTAGCATTTTTTTTAATTATTATTATGCCTTGGACCTTACAACATCTGAAACAGTTGATTTTAGAACTACAACATTTACATTTGGAGATATTTCTAATTCTACATCAGTTTCATTAACTACTTTGACAACTTTCGCTCTCAAGCCACCAGCTGTAATAACTTTATCGCCTCTTTGCATAGCACTTACCATATCACGATGCTCTTTAGCTCTTCTTTGCTGAGGTCTAATAAGTAAAAAGTAAAAAACTGCAAAAATTAAAATTAGCGGTATAAACTGTACTATAAAAGTTTCCATTAATGTGTCTCCTGATTAATTGTTATGGCAATATACATAGTTAGATGTGGTTTATAAACTAAAAAATCACTTAACTTTACTATGTTTTTAGGCTGTTTCTTAATGTTTCGATTGAATCAACGTGTGTTAAATCTAAGTGCAGTGGAGTAATTGATATATTGTTGCTCGTTATAGCAACTACATCAGTCATGACACCTTCTATATGTTTGTTAAGGATGTTGTGCTTAGGTTTGGCACTCTCACCTAGGCGTCTTTGAAGTCCAATACGAAATAGGTTTTTTTCTTTTTCCCATACAATTAAATCATCTGTTTCTCTATTTCCTTGTGATGTAATTTCAATACCGGCTACCTCATCAACTTTGCATTGAGGAAAATTGATGTTCAACAAAGTGTTAAAATCCCATCCACTTAAAGCAATTTTATCTAAGACATTGCATAAAAATGCCTTGGTTACATCCCATGATATCTGATCTTTTTTTCCAAGATCATAATTTTGGCTAAATGCAATAGAAGGAACTCTTCGAATTACGCCCTCCATTGCAGCTGCTATGGTGCCTGAATATGTAACATCTTCAGCTACGTTAACTCCACTGTTAACACCTGATAATAATATATTTGGCCTTTTATCTTTAAGGACCTTATCAAGTGCAATAACCACACAGTCACTTGGCGATCCATTTACTGAATAAAATTTCTCACCATGTTTCTTTAAAGTCAAATCATTGATAAAAGTTAGTGCATGCGAGGCACCACTTTTTTCGAATTCAGGAGCAACTATCCAAACATCATCAGTATATGTTTTTGCTAAATCATAAAGAATTTTTATACCGACAGCATCATAACCATCATCGTTGGTTATAAGAATCCTTGAGTTTTTTAAGTCAATTGGAAACATAATATTGATTAGAGGTTTTTTAAATTATTCATGTATGGCTGTAATACATCAGGAATTGAAATAGAGCCATCAGAATTTTGATAGTTTTCCATGATCGCTATCAAAGTTCTTCCAATAGCAAGTCCAGATCCATTTAACGTATGAATAAATTTAGTTGAATTATCATCCTTGTATCTAGAGTTCATTCTTCTCGATTGAAAATCACCACAATTTGAACAGCTGGAAATTTCTCGGTATGCTTTTTGACCAGGCAGCCAAACTTCGATATCGTATGTTTTATTGGCAGAAAAACCCATATCTTGAGAAGCAAGCAACATAACTCGGTAGTTCAGCCCTAACCTTTTTAGGACTTCTTCTGCGCAAGATAGCATTCTTTCATGTTCATTTTTTGATGATTTTTCATCTGTTAAACTGACTAACTCGACTTTATAAAACTGATGCTGTCTCATTATACCTCTAGTATCTCTTCCGGCCGCACCGGCCTCAGATCTAAAGCAAGGTGTATGCGACACAAATCTTAAGGGTAAATCTGCGCTATTTAAAATTGTGTCTCTTGTCATATTAGTTAATGGAACTTCCGCTGTAGGTATAAGATAGTAGTCATTAATGGTTTTAAATAAATCTTCTTCAAATTTTGGTAATTGACCAGTTCCATACAAGGCATCATTCTTAACCAAGATTGGAACATTTACTTCTTGATAGTCAAATTCAGTTGTATGTAAATCCAACATAAAATTTGCAATAGATCTTTCGAGGCGTGCAAGATTACCCTGCTGAATTACAAATCTTGCTCCAGAAATTTTTGCAGCAGTTTCAAAATCCATTAACCCAAGATTTTCCCCCAAATCAAAATGTTCTTTTGCTTCAAAACCTAAATCAATTTTTTCACCAATAACTTTAATTTCTTGATTGGCTTCTTCTCCGCCTGTTGGAACCTCATCAGCAGCTAAATTTGGTATTATAGAAAGTTTATTTTTAAGTATTTCTGCTATATCTTTTTGCTTAACTTCCAATTCATGCATTGTAGCTTTTATAGAGCTTACTTCTTCTTTTAATTTATTAGCGTCTTCCACTTTTCCTGAAGATGCATATTCACCAATAAGTTTTGATTTAGAATTTCGCTCCTCTTGTAAAGCTTGAGCTTCAGCAATAGCCTTTCTATTATCTTCATCTATCGTAATCAATTCAGCTGAACATGGGGCGAAATTTCTTTTGGCTAGGCTAGAATCAAATTCTTTAGGGTTTTCTCTAATCTTTTTAATATCAAACATTATCAGTTCTTATATTAGTTATTCTTACGTTTTTCAATAAAGCTTACAGCAATAATAGACAATTCATAAAGAAGTAGAATTGGTATTCCAAGTCCAATTTGAGAAATCGGATCAGGTGGAGTTAATATGGCAGCAACAGCAAATACTCCCACAATAACATATTTACGATTTTTCCTTAAACTTTCAGAAGATACAAATCCTACCCTAGCCATTAATGTAAGTGCAACAGGCAATTGAAAGCAAAGCCCAAATGCTAAAATCAAGCGCATTATTAAACTCAAATATTCATTGACCTTGGCCTCTAGTTGAATCGGTAAGGCACCATTACCACCTATAGATTCAAATGATAAAAAGAATTTAATCGCCAATGGCATTATTAGATAATAAACAAGAGCAGAGCCTAAAATAAAAAGTATTGGAGTTGCCAGTAAATAGGGAACTACAACGCTCTTCTCGTTCTTATAAAGGCCAGGTGCAACAAAAATCCATAATTGAATTAATAGAAATGGTAGTGAAATAAATAAGGATGCAAACAATGCAACCTTAATATAAGTAAAAAAGGTTTCATGTAGCGCAGTAAATATTAAACGTCTACCTTCCTCTCCTTCAACGGCATCCGCATAAGGTTGTACTAAGAAATTATAAATACTATCGGCAAAAAAATAAAAGATTACAAAAAGAATCGTAATCATAATCATTGTTTTTATTAATCTTGATCGAAGCTCAACTAAGTGAACTAATAAGGGCTGTTTATTTTCACTTAACACATTCTTATCTAAACTCATTTACTGCCCTTATTGGAATCGTCGCTATCAACATTATCTTTGATAGCAGTGTTAATTGAGTTGGTTATTTCTTCAGTTAAGTTTATTGGTTTAGCTTTATTAACAGTCTTCTTAATATCATCAACTCCTGTCTCTTTAGCTAAGTCATTAATCATTGTTTTAAATTCTTGTACTAATTTTTTTATTTTACCAAACGCCCTGCCCATACCTCTAATTAAAGAAGGTAGATCTTTTGGTGCAACAAATATGATTAGTAATATAGCAATGAATATATACTCGAAACCGCCTACTCCAGGTAACATAGAAACTCCAAAAAATTAGATTTAGTCTTTTTGAGATGTATCGTCTGACTTATCAATTGAAGTTTGATTTTCGTCATCGTCAGACAATCCTTTTTTAAAGCTTTTTACACCCTTAGCAACATCCCCCATTAATTCAGAGATCTTACCTCTACCAAACAATACTACTAATAAAGCGACTACAATTATGATTTGCCAGAAACTAATACCCATTTGATCCTCATTAATTTAAAGATTAATTAAGATTTAAGATTATACGGCAATTACCTCAAAAGATAGGAGTAATTTAGTATTTTAAGCTATTTTAAATGAATTATTACGAGTAATAGGAATTAAATCCTTTGCAGGGCCTTCTTGAACAACTAAACCATCATCAATAATCAAAACATGATCTGACATTGATATTGCATCTTCAAAATCATGAGAAACAATAATCGCGGTAGTCCCATTGTCTTTAAAAATTTTTTTTGTTTCATCTCTTAATTCAGATTTCAAAGCATGATCTAAAGCGCCGAATGGCTCATCCATTAATAAAATTTTAGGATTAGGTGCCATAGCTCTAGCCATTGCAACTCTTTGTTGTTCACCACTTGAAATTTCGTGAGGATAATTATTTGCATAACTTTCTACTTTAAAAAGCTTTAGTAGATTTAAGGCAGCTTTATATTTATCATCTCTTCGACCTTTTAATCCAAATTCAACATTTTTTATTATAGTTAAATGAGGGAATAAAGCCCTTTCTTGAACTACTAATCCTATATCTCTTTTTTCTGTTGGCACAAAATTTTTGCTATCAGAAACAACAGTGTCACTGATGTTTACTGTTCCACCTGATTGATTTTCTAAGCCAGCAATAATTCTTAATAAAGTTGTTTTGCCACATCCTGAAGGTCCTAAAATAGAAACTATTTCACCTCTTGATACATTCAAATTGATGCCCTTAAGAACTTCCATATCAGTATTAAATGAGTGTCTAAGATTTTTTATCTCAAGAATATTTTCGGTCATATAGGTCTATCAACGAATAACTATTTTTATAATAAACAAATATATACATTAAATGATAATGATTATCAATAGCTTTGATAATGATTATCATTATTTCTATAGCCTGGTCTAGATTTGACTATTAACCTAGATAAAATGATGATTGGTAATAGTCCTACTCCTACTATTGCAATTGATGGGGCTGCAGCATCAAACATTCTTTCTTCAGCTGCATAAATATAAGTTGATATTGCTAGAGTATCATAGTTGAAAGGTCTTAATATCAAGGATGCAGGCAATTCTTTTATAACTTCAGATACAACAAGTATCATGCTGGTTAAGAAGCTAGTTGTTAGTAATGGAAGGTGTATTTGGGTTAGTAACTTCCACCCCGATGTATTTAGTGTCTTGGCTACATCATCTAATCTATTGTTGATTCTCAAAAAACCGGACTCGATTGTTGAATTTGCTAATGCAAAAGACTTAATTACAAATGCCAAAATTAATCCAACTAAACTACCCGTTAGAACAAAGTCGAGGTATTCTCTAAACAGTAGGTTATCCATGAATACAAGTAATTGAGAAACGCCTAAAGCTAAAATTAAACCTGGCACAGCATAACCAACAGTTAAAAAAGAACTTAATATATTTAGAAGTTTATTTTTTTTATATCTAATTGAAAAATTAATTACAACAGCAAGTACTGCACATATTACTGCTGTTACAATAGCTAAGTAAAATGTATTCCAAGCAGTAGTAATAAATTTTTCATTAAAAAATTCTAGCTTATAATTTAGAGCCCAATAGGCAAGTTGGATATTTGGAAGTACAAATCCAATAAAAACTGGAATAGTACAAAATAATGATGCAAGAATATTTTTGCTGCCTTTTAGTTTTTCAGCAGCAATAGGGCTAAATACATTTGAACCAGATGAATATCTGTTTTTTCTTCTCGAGTATTTTTCTAAAATTAAAAATGTAATCACAACTATAAGTAAAAGAGCTGCTAATTGTTTTGCTGTATGAAAATCATATAATCCAAACCATGCACTAAAAATACCAGTGGTAAATGTGTTTACAGAAAAGTGTTCGACGGCTCCAAAGTCAGATATTGTTTCCATAAGCACCAACATAAGTCCTGCAATTATGGCCGGCCTAATTGATGGAATGCCTAATTTATAAAAAACTTGGAATTTACTAAATCCTAATGTCCTTCCTACTTCTAATATAGATCGAGACTGATTAATAAATGCCATTCGTGAAACTAAATATACATACGGATACAAAGTAAATGAAAAGACAATAGCGGCACCGTAGACATTTCTAAGTTTTGGAAAGAAAATAAATTCATGTGGTAATGAAAAAATATCTCTAATTAAATTATTAGCAGTTCCATAACTATCAAATAATCCTGTAAATGTGTAAGCTAGTATGTATGGTGGAACTGCAAATGGTAAAAGCAAAGCCCACTCTAAAATATTTTTTCCTGTAAAATTATAAGTAGTAACTAGCCATGCGCTTCCAACACCTATTATCAGCGTACCAATGCTAGTGCCAATAATAATGAATATTGTATTATATATATAATTCGAGAGGGTATAATTATATATATGTGTCCAATTATCTGAATAGTCTCCAAACAGACTGCTAATTATCCAAATAACAGGTACAACAAACAGTGCAAAAAGAATAGTCGGTAAAATGATCCAAGGATCTAAAAGATTTTTATAGGACATGGCTGCTTAGTTATAAATATAAAATTAGGATACAATATATTAAATATAAACTAAACAGCCGTCTTAACGGTTATTCAACTAATCTAAAGACGGATACTAAAGACGGTATTAGTTGAATAACCAAGGCTTAATAACTTTTTGAGGGGGGAAATAAATCCCAAAGTTATTGTTACCAGCCTGCTCTCTCCATCAGCTTAACAGCATCAGGATTGAATTCTCCATAACTGCTCACAGGTGTCTGATCTTGCTTAAAATCAGTACCAAATTGTGCAATTAGCGGATGAGGATTCACACCATCACGAAGTGGATATTCAAATGAATTATTCACAATATGATTTTGCGCTTCTTCAGAAAGCAAAAAGTCAATCAATTGAACAGCATTATTAGTATTTGGCCCCTTCAATAAGCCAATACCACTTATGTTAATGTGTGTTCCTCTTCCATCTTGACTAGGAAAGAAAGGTACTACTTTATTAGCAGCTTCTTGTTGCTCACTACCTTTTTTACCAGATAGCATTAAAGCAATATAATAACTGTTAGCTACCGCTATATCAGCTTCACCATTAGCTACAGCCATAATCTGAGCTCTGTCATTACCCTCTGGTTTTCTAGCCATGTTAGAAACTAGTCCATTTGCCCATGCTTCCGTTGCATCAACACCATGATTAGCTACAAGTGAGGCTACAAGTGATTGGTTGTACATGTTACTTGATTTTCTAATTACAACTCGACCATTCCATTCAGGATTAGCCAAATCTTCATACGTCAAACCATCTAATTCTGCTGCAGTAACTGTTCTTGGATTATAATACATGATACGTGCACGTTTTGCTAAAGCAACCCATTCATTATTTGGACCACGTAGATTTTTTGGGACAACTTCCTCAACTGTGTTGCTAGTAATTTTTTGGAACAAACCTTCTTTTTGAGCTTTCCATAAATTTCCAGCATCTACTGTTACAAATAAATCAGCAGGAGAGCTATTGCCTTCAGTAATAATTTGTTGCATTAACGCTTTACCTTTTCCAGATATAACGTTTACTTTGATTCCAGTTTTAGCTGTAAATTTTGCATAAAGCTTTTCATCAGAGTCATAGTGTCTTCCACTATAAAGATTAACCTCATTAGCAAATGAGCTAGCTGAAAAAATAATAACAGCTAAACTAATTTGCAAAATTCTAGTAAATAAGTTCATTTTTATTTCTTTCTTTTAATTAATTTAATAGGAATATATATAATTGATAATGATTATCAATATCAAAATGAAATTATTAAGTTATTGTTTATATTGATTAATTTGAAAGTAATTTAGAACTATTTTAAAGAACAATCTTTTTTTTGTAAGAATGATTATCAATATCAAAACTAAAATCGCACTATAGAGATCTTATAAATTTTAATAATTGATCTACTTCAGATAAAGATAGTTTCAAAATTTTATTTTTAGATTTTTCGCCTTCTCCTCCATGCCATAAAATAGCTTCTAAAATATTTTGAGCCCTTCCATCATGTAAAAAGTTTTCGTGTCCATTAACAGTTCTTGTTAATCCAATTCCCCATAGAGGTGGTGTTCTCCATTCATTTCCCATAGCATTATATTCATTCAGATTGTCTGCAAGATCTTTTCCCATATCATGCAATAAAAAGTCTGAATAAGGCCATATCAATTGTTCTGAGAGAGATGGATTTTTCTCATCAATAGAGGTTGTGTATTTTTGAACGTGACATGAGCCACAGCCTGATTCAAAAAATATTTTTTTACCTTTTAAAACTTCAGGATCATCAACGTTTCTTCTTCCTGGAGGAGATAAGTGTTTTTGATAAAATACCATTAAATCAATTTGTTCATTTGAAACTTCAACACCATCATATTCAGTTGAATTGCCAGTAACCATTGATTTACATGCAACTTGCACTTCAGAACAATTATTTGATCTTGGAGAATATGTATTTGATAGACCCATGTCATGATAGGTTGCATCTATAGTCTGCTGAAGGATTGATGGTTGCGCTGCTTTCCAGCCAAATCTACCTAAAATAATACTGTTTGATATTTCATCTTTAACAGTACTTGCTTTACCAGAAATACCGTCTTTATTTTTATCGTTGGGATCGGCATTGGCTAAAATATCGCTAACACTTATTCCCTCAATCAATCCAAGACCAATAATTGGTTGAGCTATTCTAGCTGAAATTTGAATATCTGAGTGAAGCTCACCATAATTTAAATTAGAAATTGAAAATTTTGGTTTACTCAAATTTACGACTTTACCATTATCAAATACCACAGGATAATAGTTGTACTCAATGTCTATCTTTCCTTCTGGCAGTACTCCTTCGATTGCAAAGTCACTTAATTGTGACCCATAAATTGGATCTGGAATAGATTTTAATTGAAATGTTTCTAATTGATTTTTTTGCATGTCATTTTGAGGTGGTATTGCAAGTGCTATAACTAAAGACACGGCATCATCATTGGGCAAATTAGAACTTGGTAGATGACCTCTTCCGTCATTTATATGACATCCTTGACATGAATCAGCATTAAAAAATGGACCCAAACCGTCTCTAGCAAAATGTACTTCAGAGGGTGGCAACCACACTCTTCTAAACATAGAATTACCTACAAAAAAATTAATTCTATTTTCTATTTTAAGATTTTTTAAAGGTAACGAATAAGCATTTTTATTTTCAACAAACACTGTTCCAGAACCACCAGTCAGTGCCTCTCTATCTTCTGCCTTATTATAATGAGTTTCAGCAAATCCAATACTTGATAGTTCTATAGCAAGAAATACACTTATAAAAATTAAGAGCTTAAAACCTTTATTGGTCATCAATATTGCTAGCAATCATATCCTCAAGATTATCGTCTTCTGCTAGTGGATCAATCTGACTTTCATCAATTTCTTCTGGAGTTTTAATATCAAGATTGGAAGGAAGTCTACTTTCAAGTAGCCCGGCAGACTTAAGTTCTTCTAGACCTGGTAAATCTGTTATATTTTCAATTCCAAAATAAACTAAAAACTTTTCTGTAGTACCATAAATTATAGGACTCCCAGGAGTTTTTTTTCTACCTATGGGCTTAACCCATTCTAATTCAAGCAATACATCTAAGGTTCCAGGACTAAAATTAACTCCTCTTATGTCTTCAACTTCAGCACGAGTCACAGGTTGATGATAAGCAATGATTGCAAGTGTTTCAGTGGCTGCTTTTGATAATTTTCTTTGTACAACTTTTTCTTTTTGCATCATGCTAGCTAAATCAGGAGCAGTTTTAAAACTCCATTTATTAGCAGTCTTAACTAAATTTACACCACGACTATCATATTGTGCTTTTAATAAATTGATTAATTTTTCTAAGTTTGCTTTTTTAGGTAACCTAGCCTTAATGCTTTCGGCATCCAAAGGTTCACTTGCTGCAAACAATAGAGCTTCTAAAATTCTAAGATTATCTCGATGTTCTGTTGGGAAATCCATTACATTGTCTTCATGTTTTTTTTCCATAGTGCTAATTAATTATCTTATCCTCTGAAATTTTATTTTTAAAAAATACTGGACCAAATGGAACAAGTTGTTGAACTTCTAGAACACCTTCACGTACCAACTCCATAGCTGCTGCAAGTGTTCCAGCTACACCAGTTCTAGCTAAACTTCCTTCCGCAAACTCAGGTGGTAAAAATTTCTCTAATTTTGTCCATTCTGGAACTTCACCTATTAGCCTTTGTAATCTTACAAGAGCGTCTTCCATTGCATACACAGCAGGTCTTTCAATTGTCATTTTTAAATATGCAGTCTTATATCTTTGATCCGCATATGATTTTAATAAATCATAAAAAGACAAATAGTAATTCGGGGTTCTGATTAACCTTATGCCCTCTGGCATACCTCTAGCAAAAAAGTCTTGGCCAAGCTTAGGTAAATCCATCAATTTTTTTGAAACTAGTCTTATGGCTTCTAGTTTTTTTAGTTGTAGCTTTAGTCTGTCCGCCATTTCTTCTGCAGTTAACTCTTCTCCAGTTTCAGCTTTTGGCAATAATAAAATTGATTTTAAGTATGCTAGCCATGCAGCCATCACAAGATAGTCGGCAGCAAGCTCTAAATTACTACTTCTTACTTTTGTAATAAAAGTTGTATACTGCTCAACTAGCTCTAAAATAGAAATTTCCATTAGATCTACTTTTTGGTTACGTGCTAAAGCTAGTAAAACATCTAATGGACCTTCATAGCCCTTTAAATTTACAATTAAATCATCTGAAGATACATATTCATCTTCTTGATTGGGGTTGTAAGTAATTGAATTTTCTTCTATTTCTTCCATATAATCGACTCACTCATTATATATGAAAAATGTATTCAAAGAACTAAATTAACATTAGCTTAATTTACTTAGAATGTGCGTAAGTTCACTAGTAATTTCTCCAAGATTAAGAGATTTTTTTGTTCTAAGAACATCTAGTAAAGTTGGATCAATTGAAATTAAATTTAACATACTAATTTTATCTGCAATTTGACAAATTTCATCAAAATTACCATTACAGTGTAAAACAAGGTCACATCCTGCCTGAAGAGCTAAAAGTGAATTTGTCCCAACATTACCACTTAATGCTTTCATACTAACATCATCAGTCATAAGAGTTCCTTTAAATCCAATCTTGCTTCTTATAATTTCTGTAATCATAGTTTTAGACAAAGTTGCAACATTATTCTTATCAAATTTTTCATATATCGCATGAGCTGTCATTGCTAATGGAGCGTTATTTAATGCTTTAAATGGAACAAAATCATCATTTTCAAGTAAGCTCTTCTCATCAATTATTATTGGCAAATCAAGATGACTGTCTACAGTAGCTCTTCCATGTCCTGGAATATGTTTTATAACAGAGCCAATCCCATTTGAATTATTTTCATTTAATACAATTTTACCCATTTGACTTACAATGTCTTTATCACTTGAGTATGCGCGATCCCCAATTACACCACTCTCTTTTTGAGAAGGAATATCTAAAACTGGTACAGTATTGATATTAATACCCATATCTTTTAATGAACCTGCAATTAAATTTATATTTAACGTAAGAGCTCTTAATGCAAGCTCTTTGTCTTTAATAAAAATATCACCAAATATTTTTGCAGAAAGTGTCCTAGGAAACTCTGGATAATTTAAACGAGAAACCCGACCACCCTCTTGATCAATCAATATAGGCATATCTTTATGTGTTTTAGATTTAATTTTATCAATTAGAGTTAGTGTGTCTTTATGATTAATACAATTACGTTGAAATAAAATTACACCCCATGGTTTATAGTCTGATAAAAATTTTGTTTCATTATCATTTAATATCGTTCCTTCTAGTCCGATAATTAAAGGTAAATATTTACTCATCTAAAATATCCAAATCATATTGTGGTAAACCACCTTTATCCTCTGGAATAACACGATATTCTTTCAAATTACTGTCTATAATTATTATAGCATCTTCTTTAAAGATACTGCTTATTGGATTAAAATAGATAATGATAAAAGTTAGAAAAGAAATTAGCAGGCATAAGAAAATATAATATTTTTTTGCCATCAGTTCATTTCATGGGGTGCTGATACACCAAGTAAATCTAATCCAGACTTAATAGTACGTTGAGTTAATGTTAATAGGCCAATTCGAGCAAAGGTTAAATTTTCATTATTTGGTATTATAAATTTTAAGTTAGAATTAATTTTTCCTTGGCTCCATAATGTATGAAAAACTGATGAGAGTTCGTATAGATAATAAGCAATACGATGAGGCTCTTGAAGGTTGGTTGCTGACTCTATTACTTTGTTCCAGTCTGCTATTTTTTTAATTAAATCAAGCTCGTACTTATTTTCAATTAACGCAAAGTCAATATTGTTAAACTCGGATGGTACATGTTTGAAATTATTTTCATTAAGCTTATTGATTACTGAAGAAATTCTCGCGTGAGCATATTGAACATAAAAAACAGGGTTATCTTTTGACTGTTCGGTAACTTTTGTAAAATCAAATTCAAGAGGTGCTTCATTCTTACGGTAAAGCATCATAAATCTAATTGAATCAGAGCCAACTTCATCAATTACTTCTCTTAAGGTAATAAATTCTCCTGATCTTTTTGACATTTTGACTTGCTTGCCATCACGCGTAAGTTTTACCATTTGACATAATTTAGCGGTAAATAATGCCTTGTTATCACTTAATGCTGCTACTGCTGCAGTCATTCTTTTTACATAACCACCGTGATCCGCACCAAGTATGTCTATAAGATGCGTACTTCCACGTTTATATTTGTCAAAATGATAAGCAATATCATTAGCAAAATATGTCCATTCTTTGTTTGATTTTTGAAGCGGTCTATCTACCTCATCCCCATAATTAGTTGATTTAAATAACATCTGAGGACGTGGTTCCCAATCGTCTGGCTTCTTACCTTTAGGTGGATCTAGCACTCCTTCATAAATAAGATTTGATTTTTCAAGGGCTTTTATTGCTTTATCTATTTTTCCTTCATTAACTAAATCTTGCTCAGAAATAAAAATATCTTGATTAATAGAAAGTGCTGCAAGGTCTTCTTTGATCAAATTGATCATAAAGTTAACTGTATAAGGCTTAATTAATGAAAATCTTTCTTCATCATTCATTTCTAGCAATTTTGTATTGTGAGTTGAAACAAAATATTGTGCCACAGGCATTAAATAATCCCCAGGATAAAAATCATCTGGATATTCAGAAAATTTTTCTCCAAGCAATTCTTGATATCTAATAAATACAGAGTTTGTTAGATTTTTAATTTGTGAGCCTGCATCATTAATATAATATTCTTTAGTAACTTTATGACCTGTTTTTTGCAAAAGATTAGAAAGTACATCGCCAAATACTGCTCCTCTACAATGTCCAACATGTAATGGTCCCGTTGGATTAGCAGACACATATTCAACATTTACGGAGCGTCCATTGCCAATATTACAATCAATCAAGTCATCTAATTTAAGTGAACTCTTCAAGAAACTTTGCCACATCGAATTATCAAGCCATAAATTTATAAAACCTGGTTTTGCAACTTCTACTTTTATGAATTCAGAGCATTTTTTTAATTCTAACGTAATCTTATTAGCAATATCCAGGGGGCTTTCTTTAGCTAATTTTTGAATTATCAAGGATATATTGGTACTTATTTCTCCATTTTTTTCTTCATTAGGTTTTTCGACACTAAAGTTAATTTCATTTAATGTCTTGTGATCCAAGTTAAGAGAAACAGAGGCACTTTTGGTAATAATTTCTTTTATATGTGAATAAATTTGAGACATTTAATTATGAGTATTTATTATACATTGATTGAGCAAAGTTATCAGTCATTCCTGCAATAAAATCGCACACAACCCTATGATGATTAGGATTATTAATATCAGACTTTAATCCCTCTATGTTACTAATTTTTTGATCAGATTTTAACATTTCAAATAAAAATAAAACTACCTTATTCGCATTACCTGACATTATATTAATCTTGCTGTGCTGATACATTTTCTCTTTTAAAAAAACTCTTATAGTCTCAACTTTATGTGCCATATTATCTGAAAATACTACAATTTGCTTACTTGCTTCACGAACATCAGTATGTTTATCAATTTTGAATAAGGCAATATTTTGAATAATGGAATTAATTACATCATCTACCATTAAAGAAGTACTTCTTCTTGTAATTTCATTGTTAATACGTGGAACTTCAAATTGATCAAAATTATTTGGTAAGGTAGATATTATTTCACCAACCAATGGAAGTTCTCGCAAGTCATCATAATTAAAAAATCCTGCTCTTAAACCATCATCTATATCATGATTATTGTATGCAATATCATCGGCAATTGCAGCAATTTGAGCTTCTAATGAAGAATAATTTTTTAATTTAAGATCAAATTCATCATTTAACGATTTAATAGCTGAAGGAATTAATTCTATTAATGGGCCATTGTGCTTAACTAAACCCTCTAAAGACTCCCAGGTTAAATTTAATCCATCAAAATCAAAATATTTTTTTTCTAATTGATGAACTATTCTTATAGCTTGGTCATTATGATTAAATCCTTGATGACTTTTCATTGCAATTTGCAAAGCGTCTTCTCCAGCGTGTCCAAAAGGTGGGTGACCAATATCGTGGGCTAAAGCTAAAGTTTCAGTTAGGTCTTCATTTAAACTAAATATTTTAGCTATAGATCTAGCAATTTGTGAAACTTCGAGTGAGTGCGTTAATCTTGTTCTGTAGTGATCGCCTTCATGTGATACAAAGACTTGAGTCTTATGTTTTAGTCTTCTAAAGGCAGTAGAATGAATTATTCTGTCACGATCTCGTTGAAATTCAGATCTAGTATTACTAGTTTTTTCGGATATAAGGCGGCCTATAGAATTTTCTACTTTAACGGCTAAGTGATTAAGATTATTGCTGTTTTTCATAAGACTTGAATAATTATCAAATAATGCATAATTATACACTATATAACAATTGTGTTATAGATGGATTATTATGGAACAAACAGCAGTATCAATTACAAAAAGCGCAGCAGAAAAAATCAAAGATTTACTGACTGAAGAAGGATCAAATATGAAAATGCGTCTGTCTATTTCTGGAGGTGGATGCTCTGGTTTTCAGTATGGATTTGATTTCGATTCTAACTATGGCGACGATGATATTATTTTTAACGAAAATGGAGCGGAGCTTGTAATTGATAAAGTGTCAATTATGTATTTAAATGGTTCTGTAGTTGATTTTGAAGACAAGCTTATAGAATCTTCTTTTAAAGTAAATAATCCTAATGCCGCATCTTCTTGTGGATGTGGTACATCTTTTGCCCCTAAGCAGTGATTAAAATTGTAAGCTGGAATGTTAATTCTATAAGAGTTCGTCTTCCTCATTTGTTAGAATTAATTGATTCCGTAAATCCCGATGTAATTCTTCTTCAAGAAACTAAAACTGAAAATACAACCTTCCCAAGAGAAGAAATTGAAAATAAAGGCTATCAAATAATTATCCACGGTCAAAAATCTTATAATGGTGTAGCAATATTATCTAAGTTGCCTTTAGAGCTAGTTATAGATCACTTACCTGGAAATAAAGATGATGTTCAAGCAAGATACCTAGAAGCAAAAATTTTAATTGAAAAACCAATTACTGTTAGCACTATATATCTTCCCAATGGAAACCCAGTTGATACAGATAAGTTTCCTTACAAGCTAGATTGGATGGATAGATTGCATGCTCATATAAAGAAAAAAATTGATAGCTGTGAAACATTTTTACTTGGTGGTGACTATAATATTATACCAACAGCTGATGATGCTATTGATATATCTAAATGGCATAAAGATGCCTTACATCACCCTGAATCATTAAAAAGATTTAGAAATTTAATGAATCTTGGTTTAACTGATGCATTAAAAACTTTTAATTCAAAGCCATTTGAATTTACTTATTGGGATTACTCAAGAGGCTCATGGGAAAAGGATAACGGCTTACGAATTGATCATTTATTAGCCTCGCCTTTTGCAGCTGATCGATTGGTTGACTGTCAGATTGAAAAAAGATTTAGATCTTTAGAAAGACCCTCTGACCACGTACCAATTTGGTGTGGAATAAATTAATTTAAAAGGATACCTGGATTGGTGTATTCATAACCAAGATCACTAGCTACTTCTTTTTGAGTACATTTACCATTAATGATATTTAATCCATTCATAAAGTGCTGATCTTCATTAAGGGCTTTTTTGTATCCCTTGTTAGCTAAATCACAAATAAAAGGAAGTGTTGCATTATTTAGAGCAATTGTAGAAGTTCTGGGAACGCAGCCTGGCATGTTAGTTACACAGTAATGAACAATATCTTTATATATATAAGTTGGTTCGGAGTGAGTGGTAGGTTTACTGGTTTCTATGCATCCACCTTGGTCGATAGCAACATCAACTATTGCAGAGCCTTTTCGCATCTTAGAAACAAGCTTTTCAGATACCAGCATTGGTGCGGCTGAACCTGGAACAAGCACGCCACCAATTAAAAGATCACAATTAGTAACATATTTTTCAACTTCAGCTTCTGTTGAAATAACTGTATTTACCTTATCTCCAAAATACTTACTTAACTCAGTAAGTCTTTGTTCTGATTTATCAATTAAATTTACATTAGCTCCCATACCAACAGCAATTAAAGCGGCATTAAACCCAACAACACCACATCCAATAATAACTACATCAGCGGGAGGAGCTCCAGCAGCTCCAGCCATAAGTACACCGCGACCTTGTTGAGTCTTTTCAAGAGCATGAGCACCTGCTTGTATAGATATTTTTCCAGCAACCTCACTCATAGGTGCAAGCAAAGGAAGTCCGTTTGAGCTACTTGTTACAGTTTCATAGGCAATACAGATTGCATTGCTGTCTATTAATCCTTGGGTAAGAGGTTTGTTTGCAGCTAAATGCAAATACGTAAATAATATCTGATTAGACTTTAATAATTTAATTTCAGATGCTTGTGGTTCTTTTACTTTTATAATTAAATCTGAATTGTCAAAAACCTCTTTAGGTGTTTTTACTATCTTTGCTCCTAAATGAAGATAATCACCATCAGAAAATCCTGAGCCGTATCCTGCGTCAGTTTCAACAATTAATTCATGGCCTTGTGAAATTAGTTTTTTAACGCTATCTGGTGTTAAACCTACTCTACATTCATGGTTCTTAATTTCTTTAGGTAAGCCAATAATCATATTAGTACTGAGCCAAAACTTCTTTTGCCGTACTAATCATTTCATCTATTTGATCTTCAGTTGATATTAATGCAGGCGCTATAATTCCACAGTCACCTGTGAATTTTAAATGACCCCCGTTTGCAAAAATTTTCCTTTGAGCATCATATCCTCTAACTCCAGGTTTTCCATCAACCGCTAAATCTATACCTGCCATCAGGCCATCTCCTCTAATATCTGTTACAATCGGCAAATCTTTTAACTCATCCATTACGGCATTTAGAAAATACGACGACATGTGTTTTGCTTTTTCAAAAATACCCTCATTCTCATATATATCTAATGTAGCGTGAGAAGCTGCTACACAAGCAGGATGAGCTGAATAAGTGTATCCATGAAAAAACTCTACTCCATGTTCAGGTCCACTATTTATTATCGTATTATAGATATCATCAGACACAGCTACAGCTCCCATAGGTTGTGCTCCGTTAGTAATGGCTTTTGCTAAAGTAATCATATCAGGTTGAACATTGTATTTATTTGCTCCAAATGCTTCGCCAGTTCTTCCAAAGCCAGTAATTACTTCATCGAACACTAATACAATCCCATATTTATCACATGTAGCTCTGAGTTTTTCTAGATATCCTTTTGGTGGAACCAGTGTTCCTGTAGAACCTGCAATTGGCTCAACAAAGCAACCTGCAATGGATTCAGGTCCGTACATATCTACAAATCTCTGTAAATCATCTGCTAAATAGTCACCATGATCGGGCTGTCCTAAATTAAATTTATTTTCTTCTAACCACGTGTGACGTAAGTGAATTACGCCAGGCATAGTTGCAGTGAATACTTCTCTATTTTTTATCATTCCACTAAGAGAAGTACCGCCAATATTTACACCATGGTAAGCTCTTTCCCTTGACACAAATCTTATTCTTTGTGATTGCCCTTTTGCATGCTGATAAGCTTGTATAATTTTAATAGCGCTATCAATTGCTGTTGAACCACATATTGTGAAAAAAATATTATTTAAATCACCAGGCAACATTTTTGCTAAACGTTCAGCAAGTGTAAATGCTGGCATGTGTGATATTGCAAAACTTGGTGCATAATCTAATTTTAGAAGTTGTTGGTGGACAGCATCAGCAATTTCTTTTCTTCCATGGCCAAGTGGAACACAAAATAATCCCGAAGAACAATCTATAACCTTATCGCCTTTATGATTGTAATAATATACCCCTTCACCTCTTTCTAATAATCTTGGTTCTTTTTTAAAATCTTTATTTGCCGTAAATGGCATAAAAAAGTTTTCTAATGAATTGGTAGTTGAAGATGTGTTAACCATATGGCTCCTTTAATCGCTTTTAGTAAATATAATTTATTATAAATAATACTAGACTTATCTAAAGTCTATATCAATCGAACAAACAAGATTAATCAACTTATTATATGATTCTTAAAAATCTTTGTGGATTAATCAAGCGGCTTTATTTGGCTTTGGGTGAAAAGTTTCATTTTTTTCAGCCATATCACGTAACATTTTACAAGGTGCAAATCTATCGCCATATTTTTGTGCTAGTTTATCAGCCTCGGCTACAAATTTTTTAATTCCAATCATATCAATAAAAGATAAAGGACCACCGGTCCATGGTGCCATGCCCCATCCAAGTATAGCTCCAATATCAGCATCACGTACATCAGTTAGAACATTTTCTTCATAGCATTTTGCTGTTTCTAACGCCTGAACATAAAGAAGTCTTTGTTTTAATTCCTCAACGTTTGGCTGATCTTTTTTTTGTTCGTACATTTTAGATAATTCTGGCCATAGATATTTTTTTCCATTTTCTGGATATTCGTAAAAACCTTTATTGTTTTTCTTTCCAAATCTTCCTTGATTATCTACAAATTCTTCCAAGACTTTTTGTGGAACTGAAACTGGAAACTCTTTACCTTCTGCTTCAAAATCTTTTTTAGTTTGAACACTAACTTTATGAGCTAGATCGAGGGCAACAGCATCCATTAATGCCAAAGGAGCCATTGGCATTCCTGTCATTTTTCCAGCATTTTCTATTAATGCTGGATTAATACCTTCTGCAAGCATTTCCATTCCTTCACCTGTATAGGTGCTAAAAACTCTACTTGTGTAAAAACCTCTACTATCATTAACAACAATTGCAGTTTTTTTAATTTTTTGAACATAGTCCATTGTTTTAGCGAGCGTTTCTTGAGAAGTCTTTTCACCCATGATGATTTCAACCAAGGGCATTTTCTCTACTGGTGAAAAATAGTGTACCCCAATAAAATTATTTGGGCGCTTAGAATTTTCCGCAAGGCCTGTGATTGGAAGTGTAGAAGTATTTGATCCAAACACTGCAGTTTCTTCTATCTGTGCTTCTGCTTTTGCAGTTACATCTGCTTTAATATCTCTATTTTCAAAAACTGCTTCAATAATTAAATCAGCACCTTTTAATAGAGAATAATCTGTTGTTGGGGTAATTAAATTTAATAACTTCTCTTTCTTTTCTTCAGTAGTTTTTTTACGACTAAGAGCTTTTTCAAGTAATTTAACTGAATAGTCTTTTCCTTTTTCTGCGCCCTCTTGTTGCTGATCAATCAAAATCACTTCGATACCAGCTTTAGCTGTAACATATGCTATACCCGCACCCATCAATCCAGCGCCAAGTATTCCAACTTTTTTTACATCATATTTTTCAAAATCTTTTGGTCTACGCGCACCTTTGTTGAGAGCTTGCATATTGACAAATAAACTTCTAACCATGTTTTGAGAGACTGGATCCATTAGAACTTTTGTCATTTGCCTTGCCTCAATTCTTAAGCCAGCATCAATAGGAACTTGCACACCCTCATATAAAGCAGAAAGTATTGCATTTTGTGCTGGGTAATTTCCATAAGACATTTTTCTTAATGAAGATGATGCCACACCCCATATCATCATTCCTTTTGGTGTATATGGAGCCCCACTTGGCAATCTGAATCCTTTTTCATCCCAAGGCTGAATAGATTTGCCTCCATCTATAATATATTTCTTTGCCGCTGAAATAAGGTTTTCTTTTTCAACTACTTCATTGATCAATCCCATAGATAAAGCTTTTTTTGGTGTTATAGGATTTCCAGCTAATAAAAAACTCATAACATCTTGTGTTACTCCAGCTAACCTTGGAACTCTTTGAGTGCCCCCAGCTCCAGGTATTAAGCCTATTTTTGCTTCTGGTTGTCCAATTTGAATTCTATCATTATCGATTGCAACTCGGTAATGACAAGCTAAACATATTTCTAAACCTCCACCCAAAGCATGTCCATTAATAGCAGCAACAAATGGTTTCCCACATGTTTCCATTGTTCTAAATAATTTATTAAGATTCATTACGCCATCATAGATAGTTTGAGCTGCTGCTACCTTATCTTCAACAACCTTATCAAAATTGAAAGTGTCATTAGATGTAAGGTCTGCACCTGCTATAAAAGCTTCTTTGGCACTTGCAATTACAATTCCCTTAACTTTTTCATTCTTGACCAAACTATCAATTACATCTCTATATTCGTTTACAGATTGTGCATTTAAAACATTCATAGATCTATTTTCTAGATCCCATGTTACAACAGCAACACCATCACTATCTATTTCGTAACTAATATCAGACATTATACTTCCTTTATTTTAATTTATCTTAAACACGCTCTATGATTGTGGCGGTACCCATACCACCGCCTACACAAAGTGTAGCAAGGCCAGTAGATTTTCCTGATCTTTCTAATTCATCTAATACAGTGCCTAAGATCATTGCGCCAGTTGCTCCGAGTGGATGACCCATGGCTATTGCACCACCATTGACATTAATATCAGAGTGATCAATACCAATATGATCCATGTATCTTAAAACAACAGAAGCGAATGCTTCATTTAATTCCCATAAATCAATATCACTTTTATTCATGCCAAGGTTTTTAAGTAGTTTATCTGTTACATCGCCTGGACCAGTTAACATTATGCTTGGTTCAGAGCCAATTGAAGCAAAGCCTTTAATTCTAGCTCTGGCTTTCATTCCATACTTCTCACCCATTTCTTTAGTGCCCATTAATATACCAGCAGACCCGTCAACAATTCCTGATGAGTTTCCAGCAGTATGAACGTGATTAACAGCTTCGACCTCTGGATATCTTTGTTGAATAGTCGCATCAAAACCAGCCATTTCTCCCATCATTGCAAACGATGGGTCTAGGGAACCAAGCGATTGCATTGTAGCCTCTGGTCTCATATGTTCATCATGATCTAGAATTGTTAAACCATTTATATCTGTCACTGGAACAATTGAATTTTTAAAGCGCTTGTCATCCCATGCAGCTTTAGCTCTTTTTTGACTCTCTACAGCAAAAGCATCAACATCATCTCTAGAGTATCCATATTTAGATGCAATCATATCCGCACTAATTCCTTGGGGAACAAAATAATTTTTAATTGCTATTTGTGGGTCTGCAACCATTGCTCCACCATCTGAGCCCATTGGTACTCGAGACATGGCTTCAACCCCACCGCCGATAGTCATTTGTGATTGTCCTGACATTATTTGAGCCGCAGCCATATTTGTAGCTTCTAATCCTGAGGCACAAAATCTATTAATTTGAACACCTGATACAGACTGATCATAGTCAGCATTTAAAACAGCTGTTCTTGCAATATCTGCACCTTGTTCACCTACAGGTGAAACACAACCTAAAACCACATCATCAATATCAGATGTATCAACTGAATTTCTATTTTTTAAATTATTTAAAACTTGCGTAGCTAATTCTACGGCTGTTACTTCATGTAAAGATCCATTTTTCTTACCCTTTCCTCTAGGGGTTCTAACGGTGTCGTAAATAAAACAATCAGTCATAAAATCTCCAATATTTATTAATAAACTCTAATATTTTTTACATTAATAAAATAACTGAAACCAGTGATAATTTTTTGATAAATAAATTATATATATCAATAATTTAAAGCAATTTATTAAAGCTATTTATAGGTCAATATCTTGAAATGGAGTTATATCTGGTGATGAGGGACAGAATCTAAATATTGGTTTTTTTAATGCAAGTTTTGGCTCAAAATTTGGCAAAGCTATTAATGAAGAAGATACTGTTTGAAATCCCATATCAGTTTTTACGCACATTGCAGAAAGTGGATTATTAGACTTGCTATATGAGCTTCCTAAAAGTAATTCCCAGTCCATCCAATCCTTGTTAGCAGGATCTGGAATAGATGCTATCGAAAATTGATCTAAGTATGCTTTGATACGCTCTGAACTCATATCGTTTCTATCATAAGCAGTTATCATCGATAAGCCTTCAGGAATATCAAAGTATTCAATTATAGGACTCCCCTCATCTGACTTGAGCCAATAAGCATTAGTATTGTCTGCAATCAACATATTAAATCCTCGATAAGAATCTTTTTCGATATCTACAATTGCATTTAATGCCTCACTAGCATCCGCATGATCTAGTGCATCTAAAACTAATTCACCTCGTGATCTTTTATTTTCTAATGGCCCCAAGGTATCCATTCTATTCAGTACAGCAGCAACAAGACCATAATCATTAACTCCGAACCAAGTGCCTCCCGCTTCCACATCTTTGCCTGCCGTAATATGTTTTTGCTGATCCCAGTGCCTTCCTGGTGGCAAAGATTGTCTTTCAATCATTTCATCCCTATTGGCACCGATAATAATTGGCCACTCACTATCACTTTGCCTTAATATTACAATTGAACACATAAAATAATTTCAAATTTATAAAATATTATTATAATTAAGAAATCACAATGAGTATCGATAAAACTGCATTAATAATAGAAGGTGGCGGAAGTAGAGGAGTTTTTTCCTTTGGTGTCATAGATACATTTATTAAAAATCAATTTGATCCATTTAATCTATATATAGGCGTATCAAATGGAGCGGTTGTCTTAAATTGGTTTCTTATAAAAGAAAAAGATTACAATCTTGAGAAAATGCTTTTTTCAGCAAATAAAAAATATGTAAATTATCTTAATTTTTTTAAGGGAAAAAGTATTATTGACTTTGAAGGTATATATAAAGATGGAAGAGAAAAATTTAAGCCTGATCCATATAAAATTGAAAAAAATTTATATTCTAAAGAACTTTATTTAGCTGCAACTGAGGCTAATTCAGCAAAAGCTAAATATCTAAAGTTTGATACTGAACAATGGTTTGAGCAAATGATAGCGTCTGGAACACTGCCATTAATTGTAAGAAAGCCATCAATTATAAATAAGATAAGATATTTTGATGGTGGTATAGCAGATCCCATTCCAGTTAAAAAAGCCTATGATTTAGGTGCAAAAAAAATTGTAGTAATTAGAACTTATGAAGAAAAATTTATAAGAGCTAATAAAGTAGAAAATTTTATAAGCGCTCTTTTTATAGCAAAGTATCCAAAATTATCTAAAGCATTAATAAACCATGCCAAGACATACAACGAGTGTTTAAATTTTATACAAAACCCTCCTAGTGATTGTGAGATAGTTCAGATATGTCCACCAAATAGACTTAAAGTAAAGAGAGATACAATCGAACATGATTTACTTAAAGAGGGTTATCAAATAGGTATTAATAGCGCCGTTAGCTTTATGGATAATAATTCTAATTTATTTGCATCAAAATAAATTTGTTTAACTCTTTAATTACTGCTGAAGTTGTTTCGCATGGAAAAGCAATAAAGGCATGATCTGCTCCAGGAACAATAACTAACTCAGCTTTATTGCCATAAGTTATCCACCTTGAATGCATTAATAAGGTGTGATCAAGCAGTAAGTCTCTTGTACCTATTGTAAAAATTGCGGGTGGCATGTCAGAAAAATTACCAAACATTGGTGAAACATCTGGATTGGTTTTATCTTCATTATTTTGTAAGTAACTATCTTCAAATTTTTTCATCATTTCCGAAGATAAGAGTAAATTTTCATTCTCTGAATTAATCTCACTTGGTAAAGTATTAGCATTATAAGTTCCAAAAATTAAGTTAAGGGCTTTAATTTTATGATGAACATTTTTATTTTTTAATCTTAGCAAGGTTGTAACACATAGATGCGCGCCTGCAGACTCCCCACCAATAACAATCTTTTCAGCCCCATATTCATTTTTTAAATTTTCAATTAACCACAAAGCTACTGTTTCACAATCATCTGCTGCAGCTGGATATGCATGCTCTGGTGCTAAACGGTAATCTACTGATAGTACCGAGCAATTGATTTCATTTGAAAGCTTTTCAAGTTCAAAATCTTGTCCATCTGAGCTACCTAGGCAAAATCCACCACCGTGAATATGAAGGTAAACAAAATTAGCATCTGTTTTTCTTATTTCTCTTATAGAAACTTTAGTCTCATTAAATTCAATATTTCTATTAATTGCTATTTCTGATTTTGGCTGGTTTGGAAGCATTCCACCACCTTCAGATCTTATCTTTCTTAAAATTTCAAAAGGTATTTCATGGCTCGGTGGCATATTTTCCATAAGTTTAGAAATATTAGTATTCATTTCTAAAATATCATTATTAATATTTTTAATATCAAATACTTCAGAGCAAATATTTTTATAAAAAAACATTGATTAGCCTCAGCTAGCTTGTGATTTTTTTCTTAAAGATGAAAGAATTAAATTTAAGACAAACCCATAAATTGGAAGAAAAGCTAGATAACAAATAAGTAATTTAAATAATAAATCATTAGTTGCTATTGGAAACCAGTGATCACGCATAAATTCATCTGATGAATTGTAAAAAGCAAATCCGTAAAAAATGTACGTATCAATGATTTGTGCAAAGAAAGTACTTATGGCCGGAGCAATAAACCAATTTTTATTAAGATTTAATTCATCTGAAGGATTGGTATTATTTCTTAATTTAGAAAATACAAAAATATCTAAAAACTGACCCAGGGCATATGCACTTACTGAAGCTATCGCAATTCTTAAGTCAGCAAAATATAGTGAAATAAAGAACGCAGGTATGAAAGCTCCAATTATAATTTTTCTAGCTACTTGGTCTTTATAAATTCTTACTGTCAGGTCAGTTGCTAAAATAATAAATGGAAATGTAAATGTTGCTATTGTAAATTCATAACCAAAAACTGAAATTGGAAATTGAACCAGGTAGTTGGAGATACCAATTATGAAAATATGTAAAGCTATAAGTGAAAGAGTTAGTTTGGAAAAATTGTTCATACAATTACTATATATAGCAACACAATTTAAAAACAATAATTTGCTAGAATTAAATTATAATTAATTTAATTGTTAGAAAACTTACGATTCCAACGGACGTTGCTGCTACAAAACCTAAATAAAACGGTCTGACTCCAAGAGATGCTAGAGATTTTAAGTTTGTGCTTAGTCCTAAAGAAGCCATAGCTATAGCTAATGAAATTTCAGCAGTTTGTTTAATAAAAGAAATAGTTGCAAACCAATCATTAGCACCTAAAACACCAAAACTACTCCCAGACGATTGTAAGGTTATATCACCAGTTGTTCTTATTATACCCATAGTAATAAAGCCTAATATAAAAAATGGAAACATACTAAAGATAGAAATATTATTGATACTTTCAGCAGTCTTTAAATTTCTATGATACATAAAAGCTATCAATGGAATAATTATCAACATGCTCGTATTTCTGACTAATTTTGTCACGGCAGCAATATCTAAAACCTCAGGAGCATTAAACTGTTCAGCATAAATTAGTCCCGCTCCCGCAACTTGAGCAGTTTCATGAATTGCAGTACCTAGAAATAAGCCCACAGCATATTCATTCCCATTAAAAATAAAACTAGCTAAGAATGGATAAAAAAACATAGCTAAAATTCCAAACAGAGTGATATTGGCAATCGCATATGTTACTTCTTCTTTATCGGCATTAATTGCAGGCGCAGTTGCAACAATTGCAGATGCACCACAAATACTAGTTCCAACAGCGATAAGAGCAGCCATTTTAGAAGATACATTAATTTTTTTACTTAGATAAATAACTATAAGTAACGCTGATACTAAACAAATTATGATAAGTGGAAGTGCGGCTAGGCCTAAATTAATAATATCCCCTAATCCCAAGCGTATGCCCAAACAAATTATTCCAAACCGAAGGATCTTTTTAATACTAAAATCAATTCCTAATTTAAAGTTTTCAGAAATACTGAATATATTGCCGACTAATAATCCAATAATTATAGCCAACATAATTGATGAGATCGGACTTTTATCAAAGCCCATGATTTCAGTTCCCAAATAGTCACTAAAAAAAATTCCTATTAAGGCTATTAAAAAGCTTAAGATTACTCCTGGTAAATTATTAAAAAAACTAACACCCATTATTAATTATTCCAATCTATAAATATTTTACATTCTTTTGGTGGCGTGTCGGAAAAGCTAAATCCTTCATTCCAAACATACTCTGCACTTAAACAACAATTTAACTTCAAGTCATCACTGCTATGTTTTTGATAACAAATTTTATCTAGAGGTAACCTTATCGTATAAGTATAAGTTTCCACTAATCCATATATACAACCTCCAATTAACAATAAAATCAATGCAATCGTATTATTATAAATTTTTATATATTTTGAGGTTGAAAATTTCTTGTTGAGATAAAAATATAAAAAAGGAATTAGAATTAGTACAAATGAAATAGATAAAAATAAATTTTCTGAAATTAAAGACTGAACATTAACCTCATTTTTATAATACCAAAAATTAATAGGTAAGTATGCAATTATAAAAACAGCAAATAGCCAAAAGAAGTAAAGAAATAGTGAAATTTTATTAAATCTATTAGAATATTTAATTGCTACTATAGGAGTAATAACAATAAATAAAATTTTTATAAGTAATATGAAATAAAACATCTCAATTATTTTTTTTTAATTTAAAAATGCCACTATCAGATCCAATAATAAAAATTTCTCCCTTGCCATTAAACTCTACATCACGTAAGCGGCCCATATTTTCAATTAAAGTTTCTTCATTTAATACTTTTCCATCTTTAAAATCTAAGCTAATAAGTTTTTGTGCTTTTAAGCTGGTTAGGAGAACTTTTTTATTCAATTCTTGAAATTTTTCACCTTGATAAAAAGTAAAATCACTTACTGCTATTGAAGGGATCCATCTATAGATAGGTTTAATGAGCCCAGGTTTCCAAGCGCTTCCGTCACCTATTATAGAACCATCATAATCTGTACCGCCCCAGGCAACTAACATCCACCCATAATTACTGCCCTTTGTTACCTTGCCAAAAAAATCGCCACCTTTTGGGCCATGATTGGATATATACACTTCATTATCAATAGGCGAGATTCCCATACCTTGTGGATTTCTAACACCTATTTGATAAATTTCAGGAAGCCAGTCTTTATTCGTTGATAAACCAGGGTTGTCCAAAGGAATTGAGCCATCCAAATTAATTCTAATTATTTTTCCAAAATGATTAGTTGGATCCTGAGCAGCCATTCCTTGTGCTCTTTCACCTACACTGGCAAATAATAAGTTATCTTTTATTGCAAGTCTTGAGCCCCAATGAATATCAGTGTCTATTGGAGGATCTGATCGAAAGATATTTTTAAAATTTTTAAGTTCGTTATTAATCAATTCACCTGCAGCAATTGATGTGGTTGTATGTTTACCGTACCTTTTTTCTGTATAACTTACATATACTCTTCCCTTGTCATAGAGGATGTCGAGCATACCACCTTGCCAACCAACTTCTAAGACCTTCAGGCTATGTTTTAAATTAACTACTTCTTTAGTTGTCAGGTTAATCTTTAGTATCTCACCAGATTTTTGAGTAACTAATAGATTTTCATCGTCTATAAAACTCATTCCCCAAGGCTTTACTAGATCAATTGAAACTTTATCTAAAGTGTAACTTTCGGAGTGGGCAATGTGTATTGAGTATAAAAAAATAAACGAAAATAAAAATAAATGTTTAAATCTTTTCATTAAAATAATTAATTTCTTGGAGGTAAGCTTTTAACTATAGTCAAATTTTTCAGAACTGTTGATGCTCTTCTACTTTCAGCAAGCTCTTGATAATCAGGATCATTGAACCAATTGTTGGCGCTTTCTGATGAGGGAAAGGTAAATATAATAATTCGACCTTCAATTTTTGTTTCACCTTCTAAGTGTTTTGCTTCATTATCAAAAGTAATAAACTCTCCATCATATTTTTTAAGTAATGGAAAAAAGCCTTTCTCATATATTCGATAAGTATTTTTATCGTTAATAACTAGATTTGCTATTACATATACTTTTTGATCTGACATAATATTTTCTTAAATATCGGCGTAGGTATGGGTTTCTTCAGATGCACCAGGGTGAGTTAAAGCCCCTTTTTGAGCAGAACCAACTGTTTGTGCATATTTCCATAAGGTACCACTATTATAATCAGTTTTTCTTGGCTTCCACTTTTCTTTTCTTTTGGCAAACTCTTCTACAGAAACATCGACAGATAAAATACCTTCTTCGCCATCAATTGATATCTTATCACCATCTATCAATAGAGCTATTGGTCCACCAACAGCAGCCTCAGGTCCGACATGACCAACACAAAGCCCTCGTGTACCGCCACTAAATCTTCCATCTGTAATTAGTGCAACTTTACCACCCATACCTTGACCTGATAATGCTGCAGTGGTTGATAACATTTCTCTCATACCAGGCCCACCTTTAGGTCCTTCGTATCTAATTACAATTACGTCACCTTCATTGTAGCCATTTTCCACAACACATTTATAGGCATCTTCTTCACAGTCGAAACATCTCGCTATACCCTGAAATTTTGTATTTTTCATTCCAGCAACTTTAACAATAGCGCCTTCTGGAGCTAAATTACCCTTTAAACCGACCACACCACCTGTTGGGCTTAAAGGATTATTGTATGGACGAATTACTTTTTGATCAGGATTAAATTTAACTGACTCTAAATTTTCCGCTATAGTTTTTCCAGTAACAGTTAAACAGTCACCATGTATGTAACCGCCTTCATATAATGTTTTGATTATAATTGGAACACCACCAGCTTCATAAACATCTTTAGCTACAAATTGGCCTCCAGGTTTCAAGTCAGCAATGTAAGGTGTCTTTTTAAAAATCTCAACTACATCATCTAAGGTAAATTCAATTCCACACTCATTAGCTATTGCGGGTAAATGTAGTCCAGCATTAGTTGAGCCTCCTGTAGCAGCAACAATTGTTGCAGCATTTTCAAGAGATTTTCTGGTTACTATATCTCTTGGCCTAATATTATTTTCTATTAGATACATTATTTGCTTTCCTGACTCATAGGCATACTTATCACGTTCTTCGTATGGAGCTGGAGCACCAGATGAATATGGCAAAGCTAAGCCAATCACCTCTGATACACAGGCCATGGTGTTTGCAGTAAATTGTCCACCACATGCTCCGGCACTAGGACAAGCTACGCGCTCTAATTCATTTAAATCTTCTTCAGTTGTTCCACCGGCTGCATACTTTCCTACAGCTTCAAACACGTCAACAACAGTTACATCATTACCTTTATATCTACCTGGTAATATTGATCCGCCATACATAAATACGCTTGGAACATTCAATCTACACATTGCCATCATTAATCCAGGCAAAGATTTATCACAGCCAGCTAGGCCTACTAACGCATCATAACAATGTCCACGAACTGTTAGTTCAGTAGAATCAGCTATAACTTCTCTTGATACTAAGGATGATTTCATACCTTGATGACCCATTGCTATTCCATCAGTTACGGTAATGGTACAGAACTCTCTTGGGGTTCCATCAGATTCTTTAACACCTTTTTTTACAGATTGTGCTTGGCGCATGAGCGCAATGTTACAAGGAGCTGCTTCATTCCAAGTGGACACTACACCAACAAAAGGTTTGGCAATATCAGACTCGGTCATCCCCATAGCATAGTAATAAGATCTATGTGGAGCTTTTTCTGGTCCTACACTCACATGTCTACTAGGTAATTTTGTTTTATCTACCATTACTACTTTCTAATTGGAAAAACTCTTAATTGCATCTTCAATTTTACTTTTTGATGACATATATTCTTCAAGTCGTCCTTTTTGCTCTGAAATAATGTTTTTTGGTGCATTTTCAATAAAATTGTCGCTATTTAATTTATTTGTAACTTTTTCTATTTCTTTATTAACTTTGGCTAAATTTTTTATCAATCTTTCACTTTCTTCTTTGAAATCAATAATGCCTAAAAGACTTAAATAGAAAATCTCATCATTAACGATAATTTGAATATCACCTTCTAGTCGCTTTCCATCAAAAATTTCAAACTTGTCTATATTGGCAATAGAACTAATCGTTTGTTCGTAATCATTAAATATTTCACTTAATTGTGTTTGGTTAGCAGTGTATTTTATATTAATCAGAGATTTAATTGGAACATTTAATTCTGCTCTAGCAGATCTTATAGCTGATATGATTTGTATTAATTTATCAGCATCTCTAGTATTTGCTTTTGTTGGTATATCAATTTTAGGCCAACTAGCATGAATTATTTTATTTGAAGACTTATCATTAATAAAACTTATCTCTTTCCACAAGTGTTCTGTAACGAAAGGCATGATTGGATGTAGCATAATCGTTAACTTAGTTAATACATACGAAGAAGTGTTTCTTGTTTCTCGCTTAACATCTTCATCATCAGAATAAAAAATTGATTTTGAAAATTCAATATACCAGTCACAGAATATGTTCCATGTAAATTTATACAGAGTGTTGGCCGCATCATTAAATTTATAATTTTCAATTGCTAGTTTTACAGATTGTTCAGTATTATTTAATTCATTTAGAATCCAAATATTAAAAGTATTTTTTGCTTGAGTTATATCTAAATTCAGATTCTTACATTCATTAATTTCGCAAAACTTAATTGCATTCCATATTTTTGTTATAAAGTTTCTATAGCCTTCTACTCTTTGTGTGGATAATTTTATATCTCTGCCCTGTGCAGCCATTGAACACAGCGTCATACGCAATGCGTCAGCGCCATATTGGTCCATTAAAATTATAGGATCAATTACATTGCCTTTAGACTTTGACATTTTTTGACCATTCTCATCTCTTACTAACGCATGGACATAAACGTCCTTAAAAGGTACTTGATCTGTTAAGTACAATCCCATCATCATCATTCTAGCAACCCAAAAAAAGATAATGTCAAACCCTGTAACTAGCACACTTGTTGGATAGTACTGCTCCAACTCTGGTGTTTGCTCTGGCCAACCTAATGTTGAAAAAGGCCATAAGGCTGATGAAAACCATGTATCTAATACATCCTGGTCTTGCTCAAGCGATACCTCTTTTCCATAGTGAAGAGCGGCCGCTGCATTCGCTTCTTCATGATTGTTTGCTACAAAAATTTTTTTATCTGGCCCATACCAAGCTGGTATTTGATGACCCCAAAGCAATTGCCTCGAGATACACCATGGCTGGATGTTCTCCATCCATTCAAAATAAGTTTTCTCCCAGTTTGTAGGAATAAAATTAGTTTCTTTATTTCTTACCTTTTTAATTGCCTCAACGGCTAATTTTTCTGCATCTACAAACCATTGATCAGTTAACCAAGGTTCAATTACAACATTTGATCTATCTCCATATGGAACCGTATGTTCATTTTCTTCAATTTTGTTAAGTTTATTAATTGCTGTTAGGTCCTCGATAATCATATCTCTAACAACATACCGATCTAAACCTTGATATTTTTTAGGAACGTTTTCATTTAAACATGCACGCTCGTCAAAGATATTGATTACCTCCAAATTATTTCTTTTTCCAACTTCAAAGTCATTGAAATCATGAGCTGGAGTAATCTTAACTGCTCCAGATCCTTGATCGGCTTTAGCATAATCATCGGCAACAATTCTTATCTTTTTATTAACAATCGGAAGTATTGCATTTTTACCAATATATTTTTGATAACGCTCGTCATCAGGATGTACTGCAATCCCTGTGTCACCTAACATTGTCTCTGGTCTTGTCGTTGCTACAGTTATAATTTCATCACTGTCTTCAATATTGTAATCTATGTACCATAAGTTCCCTTTAACTTCTTTTTGAATTACTTCTAAATCAGATATTGTGGTTTTTAACTTAGGATCCCAATTAGATAATCTTTTGTCTTTATAAATTAGCCCATCTTGATGCAGCTTGATAAATACATGTTTAACTGCAGCTGATAGCCCCTCATCGAAAGTAAATCGTTCTCTTTCCCAGTCACAAGAGCTTCCTAGTCTTTTGAGTTGATTTAAAATTTTACCTCCTGAAACATCTTTCCATTCCCATACTTTTTTTACAAATTCATCTCTGGTTAAGTCTGTTTTTTTTATTTTTTCTTTTCCTAACTCTCGTTCGACAACCATTTCAGTTGCAATACCAGCGTGATCCATGCCTGGTTGCCAAAGTACATTTTTACCTAACATACGATTATATCTAATTAAAATATCTTGTAATGTGTTGTTTAAAGCGTGCCCCATATGTAACGTGCCAGTAACATTAGGTGGTGGAATAACAATACAATATGATTCTTTTTTAGAATCTAAACCTGACTTAAAATCATTGTCAGCTTCCCAGCCATCATATACCTGTTTCTCAACAAGTTCGTGCTTGTAATATTTATCTAACATAGAAATTTAGTTTTTAAGTACTTTAGATTTTAGAGACAATTCAGATAAAGATATTCGGTCAGATATTAGGGTGTTGAGTTCTTCTTTAATGATAAGATCTATCTTGCCTTCTAATGATTTTGCTAATTGTTTTTTTACCATGTTTCGAATTAAATTTTCATCAACTTCATCTAAAATATTGTTCTCAACTTGAGCTGTTAAGTCTACTACATTCATATTCTCATCAACCATTTGGTTTAGCTCAAGTACATCTGCACTATTATCACTTAGTGACCCTTTAGCTTTAGTCTCAATAGGTGTTGTAAGGTTTAATACATCTTCAGTAATAGGCTTGGTAAGTTCCAGTACGTCATCAGGCAGAGGAATATCATCGGGTTTTAAAGTAGATTCCTTACCTTCCATAAGATCTTTAATAGCTGATAGTATATCGTCTGTAGATTTTTGAGTATTATTCATCTAGGTATTATATTTGGCAAATATAAAGATTTCTATTAAAGAATTTAATTATTGAATAATTTATTCAATTTTAATTCACCCATAAGGTAAAGCAAGCGAGCCTCAATAATTTGCTCATTACGCTGCTCCTTAAATAACTCTATTTCCGAATTTAGCAGCTGTTGTCTTGCATCCAGTACATCCAATAGGGTTCTTTCACCAACTTCTTGCTCAACAACAGTTCCATTGTAAGCAAATTCGGCTGACTCAACGGCAATCTGCGCTGAATTCACAGTCTCACCTGAAATCGCATATTGTGAGAAGGCAAAGTTAGCTGTATTTAAAGTATCCCTTATAACTATCAATTGATTTATGTAGCTACTGTTTTTAAGTTTTTTTGCCTGCTTAATTTTTGAAAGAGATTTACCTGAACTAAATATTGGCCATGACAAAGTGGCATTAATCGTTTCGTTATCAAATTGATCAATTGTAGTTGAATAATCGTAGTATTCAGTTTGAGTGGCATTCAATGATATTTTTGGCAGCAAAGATGATCTCGCAATTCCAGTCAATGCTTTTTTGGATTTAATATCTAGCGAAGCTATCCTTATGGCAAAGTTATTTAAATTTACGTTAGCCAAAAATTGCACTTTATCTAATTCTTTTTTAGATTTAATATTTTCAAATTTTAAACCATTTGGTTCTTTACCAACAATATCTCTAAAATCATTAATTTTATCTGCGAAGTTTATCTCTGAATTAATCATAGCAATCTTAGCAGCACTCATTCTTGTTTTTGCAAGAGCAACATCAGTTTTTGATAAGATGCCAGCTTCAAATTCTGCTTCAGCAGAACTATATCTATTTTTTATTGCGGTATAATTTCCTTCAAAAGCTAAAAAGTTTTTTTCAGCCAATATTACATTATAATAGCTTTCTAGAGCAGCAAGAATTACCTCCTGCTGTTTATTTTCATATAGTAAATTTTGACTTTCATAATCAGCTTTGGATTTAACCAAAGAATAGTATGATGCAAAACCATTAAAAATATTTTGACTTATCGTTATTGATACGCTTGAAGGCTCTAGTTCGTAGCCAGAACTCAATGAGCCATTTTGACTTTTAATATTTGTAACTTCACTTTCAGATATTGAGCCTTGCAAAGAGATAGATGGGAAGTAACTTGAAATTGACTGATTAATATTTTCTTTAGTCGCTGACAAATTTGATTCTTCTTTTTTTATATCTAAATTATTTACGAGGCTACTGCTCAAAGCATCCTCTAAAGTGATAGAATGAGATGCTAATGGGAATAATATAAATCCAAGTAGATATATAAAGTTGAATATTTTTTTTGATAAAAGCATAATTAATAAATCTCTATATATATCAAAATGATATATGTGCAATATATTAAAATATTACTAAAAGTTAAATTTTTTTGATTTTTTAAAGCTTTCAAGAACAGGAGCGTCCATGCTAAATAAAAATTGACTTGTAATCTGGCCATTTATTTTAGAGTATTTTATCGCCGATCCATTCTCATTATCATTTAAAATTGTAACTAATCTTCCACCATCTGCTAATTGATCTATTATTAGTTTAGGTTCTTCTTCGATTGCACCCTCTATAAGAATACATGTGTATGGACCTTGATCTGGATAGCCCTTATTCAATTCATTTTTAATGAAAACAATATTATTCATTGAGTTTGCAATAGCTATTTTTTCAGAAAAATTTAGCAGATCACTATCTTCTTCAATACAAATAACAGTTTCTGCTATTTTTGAAGCCAACGCAGCTGAATAACCTGTAGTTGAGCTAATTATAAGAATAGTCTCAGTACCCTCTACTTCTAGAGCTGATAATAATTTAGCGGTAATGGCAGGTTTCAATAAATATCTATTTTTTCCAATATGAATATTTTTCTCAATATAGGAAAAATCTCTTAATTCTATTGGTGTATAATCTTTTCTATCAATGCCATACAAAGCTTCTAATATATTTTGGCTTATATTTGATAAGGGCTTAATTTGTCCCAACACCATTGCTGTGTTTTCTAAGTGAACATCCATAATTAACTATTATAATAAAGAATATTTCTTCACAAGTTAAACTTATTAATGATATAACTTTTGACACTATAAAGGCCACGTGGCGGAATGGTTACGCAGAGGATTGCAAATCCTTGTATCCCAGTTCGATTCTGGGCGTGGCCTCCATTATAAACCGTGAAATTTTAAATCTTCTATAAAACGGTTGACCTGCTCATCTGTAACCCAAGAGTGGAAATTTTTAATCATCCCCGGACTAAAATTAGGAACTAGTTCTTGTAGTCTTTTTTTAGACTTAGATGCCTTCTTTTTTAATGAACCACTTGTTATTAAGTCAGCTAAATATGTTTGGGGATAATTTGGTTCAGACTCTTTAAGTTTTTTGACTAGCTCAGATGCCTTTTTTATATTTCCATCTAAATAATTAAATCTCCAAAATTCAAAATTAGTTCTCCATCTGCCATAATCATCATTGTAAAGTTTGAGAGCTTTTTCCATTTCTACGTAAGCTCTTTTCTTTTCTCCAATTTGAAACAGCGCAGAACCAAATAGTCTTCTAGAATGAGCAAATTTTTTATTCAGTTGTATTGATTTATAAGCATGATTAATTGTTAGGTCATAATTTGAACCGTAATAGTAAGCTAGACCAAAACAAAACTGTGATAAAAAATTATTTTCACTCATCGAAACAGCACTTCTAGATAAGTTTAATAAAGTTTTTTTGATTTTATTAGGATCTCTTACATTGAACATCCATAATTTGTCTGCATACGAAACAGCAATTTTTGATATTGTAATTGCTAAATCCTCTTTAGGAATAGATTCAATTAACTTGCCATATGCATTTTTAGATAATTGAAATTTAATAGTTCTCTTGTCTGATTTACCTCGATTTCGCATAATCACATCTGCTTCTTCAAGATATTTTAGTCTTCTCCATAAAGTTCTTTCTGGAGCTTGCGTAAAATAGTGAATATCATAAAAAGACAATCCTTTTTCAAAATTTACAAAGAGACGAAAAATAATTTCTAGATCCAGGATGCTCGATAAATTTAATGATTTTAAAACTTTAAAAAGTCCACCGTACAAGAAGCTAAATACAGCTTCATCCAAAAGGCTTACATTGTTTTCAACAACTTGGTCCGTTCTTCCAAAGCCAAATTCATACAGTGAGTCTTTAATAAGAGGCATATTTTGAGTTTATGTTTAAAGGCTATTTATATCTATAAAAATTAAAACTTAAACTAGTAAAATATAAATACATTTGTTATAAGAATTGCTTATTCCGCCTTAGCTCAGTTGGTAGAGCGCTTGACTGTTAATCAGGTT